>ENA-OPFF01000267-OPFF01000267.1-human-gut-metagenome-genome-assembly--contig:-NODE-267-length-12566-cov-2.281832_pt1 | contig 12566 bp, 10 predicted proteins | sample MGYA00241713_ERZ501558 | MGnify/ENA primary metagenome ERZ501558 (study PRJEB25962, sample SAMEA2042429) | human gut metagenome | biome: human gut; feature: human-associated habitat; material: faeces...
CGAGGGAGTGGCCACATGGCTCATCACCACCATCAGTTCCCGCTGGACAGCATGCAGCAACTCCTGCCATCCATCTTCTGCCGCCAGCATGGAGCGCACGATACCAATCACGGCATTCAATTCATCAAGGCATCCGTTTGCCTCGATACGGATGTCATCTTTCGGCACACGCGCGCCACCATGAATACCCGTTGTTCCTTTGTCTCCAGTTTTGGTATAGACTCTTTTCATTCTCTATTTGATAAGGAACTGTGCCCACTGCGGGATTTCCTCTACATATTGTTTGAAGAGGGTCCCGTTTACAGTGCGGAACAATAATCGAGGAATTTGATTTTCTATTGAATTATCGTAGACATATACCCTATCAACCAAGGATATTGCTTTGCCTATATTCAATAACGATTTATAATAACGGGAAATAATTTTGGAAATGGGAACTTCATGCCCTCCATTCAAATAGCGCTGTGTAATACGCCGTACATTTATCTCAGGATTATTTGTACAGACAAAAAAAATGCGAATAAAAAATCCTGCTTTTTTTGCTTCTTCAACAAATGCAAGTTTTTCGTCTGAGGAAAAGACTGTTTCAAATACAAAATCTTGCCTTTTCCTTAAACACTCATAACGCATTTTAGTCGCCAATTCTGCTGCCTTCAATACTGCAACGGGAGAATTCCAATCACCATATTGTTCTTGCGCTATATTATCAGGATTAATGTAAAGGCTATTTTCTGCCCATTCATTATGAAGCAGTTGCACTGTCGTAGAAGTTTTACCCGAACCATTCGGACCAGCTACTATACAAAGTGTCGGATTTTTTTCGTTCATCACATGGATATATCACTTACATTTTTAGCTCTATATGCTTTCAATTTTTCTCTCACCTCTTGCATTCTCCGCTCCAATTCTCTTTTTGCCTTGCGAGAACTTTCACGGGCCGCAACAGCCACTTGTTCCATCAAAGCATGCAGTTGTTCATCAGTAGGGTCTTCCAAAGAAGACAAGCGATAAGTATTCAGTTTCATAATCATAATATATTTAAATGAAAACAAAGATACTCCACTATTTCGAGAACACAAACGAAATTACATAAAATATCAATGCGCTATCCGGACTTTTTCATAATGAATTCAAACTTGGATTAGAACTGTTTTTAATCAAGGAATGATTAAAAAGCAAAAAACGGCCGGACATGCCATACAGAAGTCTTATTATATCCTTGTAAACAAACCCTTTCCCATTTGTATAAGGGATCATCGATATGCCAGAGAAGCATCCAGTTTCTATCTTTATCATATTGAGAACTGCAACTGAAACCAAGTCTGTGATTCACGTTAAACTGCGGTAGCGATTTACCAACTTTGGATAACTGTCCTTTTAACTTGTCCAACGTTTCCAGTCCCCACTTTTCATCTTGTAAACCATTACCGGTATTGTGCCGAAAGTTTTCCGGAGATTTTCCACAAATGTTCACCAATACATCAAACCATTGCCCTATGCTTGGCAGAAACCACGGACTACGTTCGATCCCATCCGGCACCTTATTGCTGTTATTGTAAGTTTTCACCAGATAAAAAGCACGACAGTCGCTTACAAAAGATGCATCACCCTCATGATTTGCCAGCATTTGTAAAGTTTCAGAGTACCCGTTCATGTTATTCTTAATTCTGCTAAAATCATGCTTTGACTTCACATCAGCTATTGATATTGTATCAATATCCGCTTCGATTAAATCCATCGGTCCCCAATTCCCTTCTTTCAAACTATCCAACATCATCACATAGGCATGATTCCATCCTTTTTTATTACACCTCTCGTCTGTCATCCTTTCCGGATCGCAAGTAATTACCATTCCGATAGCATTTTCATAATCATAGATTTTCCCATCTTCTTCCAACTTCCCGTTTCCGGGATGTACTTCTATTCTTTTATCGATTTCGTTCTGAAAGACAAAATCCCCGGGATAAAGCTTTCTTTCTATACTTCCTTTACCGGGTACGGGACTAATAACCTTCAAGGTATAGCATTTTCCAGAAGTAAAACTGATGGAGCTGCCCGAATAATTTATCTTTATATTCGTATCATCTCTGCCATCGGTAGTCATATAGTTTCCGGTAACCCGTGCATTTGCTTGCGGCAGAACAATGGCACAATATTTCAAAGAATCTATCTGATATGGAGTAATACCGTTCAGACTCACATTAATAGCCGCCGAGTCTGTTCCTAAAACCCTCGATTCCCTATGGTAAACAAAGCCTGCTTTTTCTGGTGCAAAACAACCTACGTATACTTGCGGTTGCAACACAAGCAATGCAAACTGGTGTTGAAACAGCAAGTTTAGGATTATTCCGGAAGAATTGTCAATAGCAGGTACGCCGGTGGCAACCAACAAATCGCTGGCAATATGCTTTTCTGTTGTGGACTGGTCCTTCGCAGGTTGCAGTTTTTCATTCCCGGTCAGTGAAGCAATGGCTCCGTCCATACCTTTTGAGAGATCTATTGTGATATTCTTCCTATATGGATAGTAAGCGACATAACTCACTCCATCATACCAATAAAGTGTACCATTTCCCACCGGATTCCAACTGCCGCTTGACATATTGTAAACCAATTTGGCATTATCAATATTATCCATTATAGCACCGTCCTTTATGGCAAAAACACCAATCGAATCACCATCGACAAACTCCATTTTAAAATGTTCGTCCCTTACAGAGGTACGTGTAGAGGACTTTCCTGCATTGGAGAGCTCTTCAAAATCAGCGACTATAGCCCGGACTGTAAAGGGTACTCCCTCACAGCACTCCTTCATACCTCCATTGTTTGCTTCGTATTCGTCAGTGCATGCACTACACACTAAAAGGATGCCCCCAAATACTATTCCAGTGAAAAATTTCATATATCTTTTCATATTATCTTACTTTAAACAGATTGGCATCTTTTTGCGAAGTCCAGAATTACCCCGTCAGGTCAATCAGTCTCTTGTTTTGCTTCCGTTCCAATAACTGTCTCGGTTTCAGCATTCTCTTCCCATGATACGGGACCGTTCTCCGGTATCACAGTAATTGCCTTTCGTGCTATACCTATAGTATAGCTGACGGCCCTTCCCGAAGCCCAATTATCAGTCAGAGGCAAAGACTGGTTTTCCATACTGACAGTTTGAACAACAAGAGCATTATTACTATCTTTGGCCGTATATTGATAAGAAATATTGAACTTACTTCCTGCCCCGGCAGGAAGCAGAAAGAAGGTTGCAAGCAGTTTCTTTTCTTCTATAATTGTATCCGGTACCGGAAAACTTATTATACCGGTGGTAAAGTTTTCCTTTTCATCAGCCGATGGATATGTCCACTTCCAGCCTATGTCACTATCTGCTGTAGGATTATAATAGGTAAGCAATCCACTCTTCATTCCCGTAATCGAGAAGGAAGTTACTGACTTTCCCTCCGTATTATCATTACTTTTTATATAGACATTGACCTTGGTCAGTGTATGGTGCAGTTTGAAAGTTACATTACCATTGCTTTGATTCATTACCGGAGTTGCGGCAAGAAAATCTATCTGATTATTTACAGCTATCGGAACGGTATACCCCAACACCGGAAATCCGCTTGCCGTTCCTTCATTCTGAAAAGAGAGGTAACCATTTTCCACTTCATTCACGTAAGGGGCATAAGCAAAGAAACTGATTTTATCCGTGGTGGAATTGTCCGGCCAGAACTTGACCGGACTATAAGACCATGTTCCCTCATCCAGTTGTTTTTCCACAAGCTGGTTATACATAAAATTCGGTATGGCAGTATTCTCGTTGAATTTTCCATGTGTAAAATATGCAAACACTCCCACATTCTTAAGTTCACCGGCAGTGGCAAATTTCCCGGTTCCCCTCGTCATTGTAATAACTCCAGAAAAGCCGATAGGAAGATTCTCCTGCGGAAGTCCGTTCTTACTTTCTTCCCCACTGCATGCTCCCAACAACAAAAGTAATGCAAGGAGGATGCTACACAACCGCTTCATCCCTATATCTTCTGCTTTTCCTTTCATACTCCTTCTACCTAAATGTTACTTTCCCCATTACTGGTCCATCCCGTCATATTGTCATCAACAGCAATACTGATAGCATTCATCTTGATGGTCAACACGTAAGTATGCTGTGTCCCTTTTTTAAAAGTTCCTTGCGGCAATTTGACTTCTTTATCCGTCACAGTACTTGTCAGATTACTACTATCATTCACCTTTGTCACAACATCATAACTAATCTTTAGGCTCAAATCCCCTTCCTTGGCTGTACCGTTTTGGTTATTCACAGGAATGAAATAAAGAGCTTCCTTTTCTGAGAACAAAGCTGTTGCATCGGTATTACTACTCACGTCGACAGCACTCTTCTTATACCCCCATTGGTCAATGCCTGTTCTATTCACAAACTCACTAAGGTCTTGCTCAGCCGAAAAATAGGATGCGGAAGGTGAGATGGCATTCCAAGCATCAGTACCGAAATCATAAACCGCTTTGTTGTAAAGTATTCCACTTCCCGGAGACAGTTTTAATCCTGTTACAAAGATTCTTGTTTCAGCGCCCAGATTCACGTCCGGCTTCACCTTGACATTGGCTATTTGGGTAAGCACATGGCTGAATTTAAACTGGACTGTTCCTTTGTTACCGACATTGCTCTCAGAAGTCAAGTCTTTTATGGCAGTACGGCAATCCGTTACTAAATCCACCATATCTTTCCAATTATTTGAAGTTTTTACTTCAAAGGTGATTTTAGGAGCCTCTTTATCACTTTGTGCCGATAAAATTATTTTTTGGTCTGTTCCCTCTCCCGGATTGGATTCATAAGGTGCATAAGCGAAGAAAGTTATTTTATCATCATTCGTCGGCCAAAAACGCAGAGAAGCATACCCCCAACTACCGGAAGTCCATGTAGCATGTTCATTATACATAAAATCGGGTGTTGTACTCGCTTTCTCACTATCCCATCCTTCCTTGCTTGTTTTATAGGCAAAAATACCGAAACCGGCATCCGCTTCTTTCAGCGTGGACGTAGTGGTTTCCGTTCCTCTGGTCTGTACTCCCGTATATACATCCAAACCGATTGTCCGGTCTGCATCCGGATTTATCTCCGTAACTTCATTTTGCGAGCAACCGGCTATCGTCAGCGCTGCCATTGCCATCAATAAACTTTTCGTTCCCATCTTCTATTCATTTTTTCAATTAATATTAATTATGTCCTCAAATATCTATATCACTGTTCACTTCATCCTCCCAGTCATCCACGTTGGCGTCAAAACCCGAACTTCCTTCAACTTTCACATTCGGTACTTTTTTTTCGCACGTCATGTCGATGAAAATGCTCATTCTTCCACCTCCTTCTTCCAACTGGCTTATTTTCAGATCATCAAAACTTTCTTCAAATGTGGTTTTCCCGTCCACCAATTCTGCTCTCAAATGCAGGTTATGTGAAATCTCCGTATCAAAACCAAACACGCTGATAGAGGCGCTTAGTGTTCCGTCCGTCGCCGATCCGGAATTATAAACGGGATTACCGAGACAAAACTCCTGCGCCACAGTCTTTTCTGAAATCTGTCCCGAAGCGAGAAACACAGATTCTGCAATACCATCCAATTTACAAGTGGCATTACGTATATTGTTCATTCCTTTAATACGGATTTTAACTGTTATCTTTTGAGTCAGTTTTTGGGGAAGGAAACAGAGCTGGCAACCATTTTTACTACCGTCAATCTTTTTGCCCCCCCAGTTAGTCATGCCCGATGAATAGTTTCCCGACATGCCCGGAGTCACTTCAAAACTTTCCATACAATCGGCTGCAAGTTCGTCGGGACTATCCATAATGATTATCTCCGTGGAAGGGACATCCTTTGTCACCACATTTGTGGCATGTGCCTCCAACGTCCGGTAGGCATCTTCTCCCCTAAAGCCCAGGTTACCAAAATCGTCAAATGAACGGTTAAAGAGAACAACGTCATAACGTCCTTCTTTCAGATACACAGTCTTATACGTTCGGTCGCCCATCAGTACCATAATGGGACTACTGCCGTCTGTAGGATAGAATACAGTGGTGGCACCATAATCCTGTTCCTTCTCATTCAATCCCGACCGACTCCAATCGGCACTGATCATGATTTCAGTTTCAAGGGAGTAAACCTGCTCACGGTGACTACAAGCGACCAACATGAAGAAGGTGAAGTTGTAAAACACCCACAATAGCAGCATGTTTCCCGATGCAAAAAGCAAGTGTTTTATTTTTATAAGTATCATTATAATTTGCTTTGTCAAGCCGTTACTTACCAAGTAACGGATAGTCTTCTCTATCCGCAATAAAAAAAGCTGTTTTGGGAGTCATATAATGATGTAAAGAAATATATTCCGTTTTTGAGGCATCAGAAATGGAGGAGCACTTTGTGTGTTTTTCAGAATACACACCGGAACAATATGTATTTTTTCGTGTGTTGTGTCGGTAAACAAATAAAATGATAAGATTTTTATAGAAAACTAAACTATTATTTGGATTTATGAGGAAGAATTCCAATCTTTGTGAATCAAACTATCCGTTACTTGGTAAGTAACACTTCCCTTACCAGAGCCATTGTCAGACGGCATTTTTCATGCAACTTTCTTTTCATTGTATCCTGCGACCGAGATTATCAGTTCTTCATTGGCCGCATCCACCTTTTCATTCTCAAAAGGTTTCAGGTATGTTTCCGTCACCTTGATAGAGAAATGGCCCAATGCCTTGCTGATGATGCCGATACTCATTCCTGCATGAAAAGCCAACGTAGCCCATGTATGGCGCGCCACATATGAGCTGAGCTTCACACCTGGCAGCAACAGAGACGCTATTTTTTCCAGTTTCAGATTGAAGCCACGAAGAGCCCGAAGATAATCCATATACAGTTCTTTATCCTTTTTCACCTTCCCGGCCCGTTTCTTCTTACTCTCTTGTTTGTGTAGAATCGGAAAGAGATAGATGGAATCCGGATTCCTGTTTTTAAACTCTTTCATCAGTTCCATCGCTTCTTTGGGAATACGCACCGTCATCTGCCGTCCTGTTTTGTGGCGGCTATATACAATGCGGTTCCCTTTCACATCTTGTTTACGCAAATAAGCGAGGTCAATGAACGGCATTCCTCGGAATAGGAACATCAATAAGAAATAAGCCAACACACACCGCAGATCCGAAGGCAATTTTCTTAAGTCTGTACACAGCAACGTATTCATCTGTTCTAGTTCCAGCGCCCGTTTAGTCTGTGATTCCACTTTTGTGTACACGTCATCAAACAATTTCGGGTTATAGGGCAGCACCTTTTCACCGACCATCCGGTGATATACCGCCTTCAAGTTCCGCATATAGGTGGAAATGGTATTCAAGCTCAACCCTTTAGGCTCTCTTTTCCGCTTCCTCATTCCTTCCCGTCTCATCCATTCTTCATACTCCTTCAACCTGCCTGGCGTAAAGACCTCATCCACCGGCATCGGCATTCCTGCCCCACCGTAAAACTCCGCGATAGATTTCAACGCATACGTATAGGTATGTGCCGCCGAGCGCTTCTTATCCGCTTCCAACTGCTCAATCACCGTCTGCATATAAGATGCCAAATCCGGCATCTTCATGGGGCTCCCCATTTCTACATTCTTTTCTTTTTTACTCATAATAAATCTGATTTTCAAATCCGCACCCTACGCATATCCTAAAAAGGCCACGTTGATGGGAAAAATTTATGAGTACAAAGTAAATTATATAAGAAAATTATAAAGAATATATAAGGATAAATAAATTTGTTCACTAAAACAAACCGGTTCAAAGGAGGTTCTGCAAGATTAGAGTTCACCGAACAAAGCCATCACATCCACCTCGCCCCAATACAGATGCGTATAACTGGCTATCAGGTTCTTATAGCGAAAGACGGGAGTGGTTACCTTCCCTCCTTTGGCATTGTAGACCTGCGCTATCGAAAGAGGAAGACTGCACGCACCACCTTCTTTTCCATCGGTTTCGGGCACGGCAAACTGCGTATAATGGAATTCGTGTCCTTTAAGCCGCCATCCGTTATAGTCGAACCGGCGGTATCCCAATGTCAATTTCCTGCGTTTACGCTCGTTCGTAATGCTGAAAGGCAATACTCCTACCATCTCATTTCCAATATTACCTACACAGCTCCCGGCGCTTCCCCCGTCCGTATCCCCATCAGAAAGAACGGACTGCGAAAGATATATCATCCCCCCGCATTCTGCCAGCGTCCTGCCACCGGCCTCTATATAGCTGCGGATAGACTCCCTGGCAAGCCTTGCCCCGGCAAGTTCCTCCAGACGGTTCTCGGGATAGCCGCCGGGCAGATAGAGCAAATCCGTCTCTTGCGGAATAGGCCGGTCATGCTCCGGATTGAAGAAAGTGACCGTGCCCATACGGCGCAGAATATCCAGATGCTCCGCATAGAGGAAGGAAAAGGACTCTTCGTTGCGCGCTACCGAAATATGCAGCTTCCCCGGCTCTGATAGTACCGACTTCTCCTCCACAGCCGCCGCAGGCAATGGAAGCCCGATTGTCGAGAGCAGCAGTTCCCAGTCCACATGTTCCTCCAGCAAGCCTGCCAGCATGTCCAGCCCCTCCGTCTCCTTAGAACGGCTGAAATCCAGCCCCAGATGGCGTGACTCCTGCTCCAGTTCCTTCCGTTTGGGCAGATAACCCAGACAAGTCACGTTCAAGTCTTCACAGACCTCCTGCAGCATCCGGTAGTGGTGGGGTGAGCCGACACGATTGAAGATAACTCCCGCAATACGTATATCCGGACGGAAATTGATGAACCCCGACAACAAAGGAGCCATGGAATAGGCAGCCGACTTGGCATCGACCACCAGCACCACAGGAATACCCAAGAGCCGTGCCACTTCTGCCGACGAGCCCCGGTCGCGGTCGTATCCGTCGTACATCCCCATCATCCCCTCGACCACGGCAACATCAGCATCTGCCGAATAGCGTGCATACAGACTGCGGACATGCTCCGGAGATGCCATGAAAGTATCCAGATTGATGGAAGGACGGCCGCATACCGCCTCGTGATACTTAGTATCTATATAATCGGGACCGCACTTGAAAGGCTGCACCTTCAGACCTTTCTTCACAAACAATGCCATCAGTCCACGACTGACGGTGGTCTTTCCACTGCCCGATGTAGGGGCGGCTATGAGAAACTGAGGAATGGAATCCATTATGAAGCTATCAAATTAAATATTTTCCTCCTGCAAAGGTAAGCATATCTCCGACAAAAGTTTTATCTTAGCTGCGAAAATAAAACATACCACCATGATAACCGAAGAACTTAAGAAACTCTACATCGCACATACCGGACACGAACCGGAACAGATTGACGAACTCCCCTCCTCCGGCTCCAACCGCCGTTACTTCCGCCTCATCGGAAGTCCTACACTTATCGGCGTCAGCGGAGAGTCTGTGGAGGAGAACCGCGCCTTCCTCTACATGGCAGAACATTTCCGCCAGAAAGGACTGCCCGTACCGCAAGTGTTCATCCGCTCCGAAGATGATATCTATTATCTGCAAGAAGACCTGGGCGACTCGCTCCTATTCAATGCCATCGAGAAAGGCCGCAAGACCAGCGTATTCGGTGAGGAAGAGAAACAGTTGCTGCGCAAGACCATCCGTCTGCTGCCCGCCGTACAGTTTGCCGGAGCCGACGGCATGGACTTCTCCTACTGCTACCCGCAGGCAGAGTTCAATAGCCGCAGCATTCTGTGGGACCTGAACTACTTTAAATACTGCTTCCTCAAGGCTACGGGGATGGACTTTCAGGAAGACCGGCTGGAGGACGACTTCCAGAAGATGGCAGACGTGTTGCTCCGTAGCAGCTCCGCCACCTTCATGTACCGCGACTTCCAGAGCCGTAACGTTATGATAAAGGACGGCGAGCCGTGGCTCATCGACTTCCAGGGCGGACGCAAAGGTCCGGTTTACTACGACGTAGCCTCCTTCTTGTGGCAAGCCAAAGCAAACTATCCCGACAGCCTGCGCCAAGAGTTGCTGAAGGAATACATCGACGCCCTGCGCAAGTACCAGCCCGTGGACGAGGCTTATTTCTATGCCCAGCTTCGCCACTTCGTATTGTTCCGCACCATGCAGGTGCTGGGTGCCTATGGTTTCCGCGGTTACTTCGAGAAGAAGCCCCACTTCATACAAAGTGTCCCCTTCGCCATCGAGAACCTGCGCCAGCTGCTCCAAGAGCCTTATCCCGAATATCCCTACCTCTGCCGGATTCTGCGCGAACTCACCGAGCTGAAACAGTTTACAGACGACCTGCAAAAGCGTCGCCTCGTGGTGAAAGTCACCAGCTTTGCCTACAAAAAAGGTATCCCCGAAGATTCCACGGGCAACGGAGGAGGTTTCGTCTTTGACTGCCGCGCTGTGAACAACCCCGGCAAGTACGAGCGTTACAAACCCTTCACGGGACTGGACGAACCCGTTATCCGCTTCCTGGAAGACGACGGCGAGATAGCCGTATTCCTGGAGCATGCCTACGCCCTTGTCGACGCTTCCGTGAAGCGCTACATGGAACGCGGCTTCACCAATCTGTCTGTCTGCTTCGGCTGCACCGGCGGACAGCACCGCTCCGTGTACTCGGCACAACACTTGGCGGAACATCTGCACAAGAAGTTCGGCGTGCAAGTGAACCTGATACATAGAGAACAGAATATTGAACAGACGTTTAAGGCCAAAGTTTAATGTGCTAATGTGAGAATATGCCAATATGAAAGCCATGATTTTCGCCGCCGGCCTGGGCACCCGGTTGCGCCCCTTGACGGACCACATGCCCAAGGCCCTCGTTCCCGTAGCAGGAAAGCCCATGCTGGAACGGGTGATACTGCGGTTGAAGGAAGCAGGATTCAACGAGATAATGGTCAATATCCACCACTTCGGGGAGCAGATTATCGACTTCCTCCGTGCCCACGACAACTTCGGCACGGAGATTCACATCAGCGACGAACGCGGCATGCTGCTCGACACCGGAGGAGGCATCAAAAAGGCACGCCCCTTTCTGGACGGACAAGAACCTTTTCTGGTGCACAACGCGGATATTCTGACGGATATTGACCTTGCAGGTCTCTATCGCCACCATCTGGAGAGCGATGCGGAGTCTACCCTGCTTGTGAGCGAGCGCAAGACTTCCCGCTATCTCCTTTTTGACGACGACTACCACCTGCACGGCTGGATAAACAAGTCCACCGGAGAGGTGAAACCGGCAGGCTTCGACTACCGGGAAACGAAGTACCGGGAACTCGCCTTCGGAGGAATCCATGTCATCTCCCCCTCCCTCTTCCGCCTGATGGACGATGGGCAGTGGGACGGCAAGTTCTCCATCATTCCTTTCTACTTGTCCGCCTGCACAAAGGTGCACATACAAGGCTATCCGCTGCAAGGATTCCGCTGGTTCGACATCGGCAAACCGGAGACACTGGCACAAGCGGAGGAATACTACAAACAAAAATAACAAGTAATGTAAAGCAGCCTAACATTACTTGTTAGCTCTCTTTACATTACTTGTTATCAAATCAACCTATGTACCATAGATTATCTATGGTGAAACTACGCCAGTGCCAGTATCAGCAACTGAGCCGTCAGCACCCGCAGGAACATAGCCAGCGGATAGACCGTGGCGTATCCCACCGCAGGGGCATCGCAGGATGTCAAGTCCGAGGTCAATTTCTTGTTCGGTGTCATTGTAGAAGTCATCACTTCGCAATCTTACAATCTGATGAGCAACACAAACTTCATTTCATTGGCAATTGCTACGGTGGTGGTCATCATTATAGGTGTCCAACGAGTAGTCAGTTTCCGATAAATTGTGTACTTTTGCAGTCTGTAAAATGAAAATCCGAAGATGAAACAATATTTAAACCTGTTAAACCGCATCCTGACCGAAGGTGTCCATAAAGAAGACCGCACCGGTACGGGAACCATCAGCGTGTTTGGCCATCAAATGCGCTTTAACCTCGAAGAAGGCTTTCCCTGTATCACTACCAAGAAGTTACATCTCAAATCCATCATACACGAACTGCTTTGGTTCCTGCAAGGAGATACCAACGTGAAATACCTGCAAGACAACGGAGTGCGAATCTGGAACGAATGGGCGGACGAAAACGGTGACTTGGGACATATCTATGGCTACCAATGGCGCTCGTGGCCTGACTATAAAGGCGGATTCATCGACCAAATCAGCGAAGCCGTGGAGACTATCAAACATAATCCTGATTCACGGCGTATCATTGTCAGCGCATGGAATGTAGCCGACTTGGGCAATATGAATCTCCCCCCCTGCCATGCCTTCTTTCAGTTCTATGTGGCCGACGGACGTTTAAGTCTTCAACTGTATCAGCGCAGTGCCGACACATTCCTCGGAGTACCCTTCAATATCGCCTCATATGCCCTGCTGTTGCAAATGATGGCACAAGTCACCGGACTCAAAGCGGGTGATTTTGTCCACACGCTGGGAGATACACATATTTATCTGAATCACTTGGAACAAGTAAAATTGCAG
>ENA-OPFF01000269-OPFF01000269.1-human-gut-metagenome-genome-assembly--contig:-NODE-269-length-12529-cov-1.569825_pt1 | contig 12529 bp, 9 predicted proteins | sample MGYA00241713_ERZ501558 | MGnify/ENA primary metagenome ERZ501558 (study PRJEB25962, sample SAMEA2042429) | human gut metagenome | biome: human gut; feature: human-associated habitat; material: faeces...
AGAGGAAACGTAAGGAAAATCTGGAAGCAGGGAGAAAGCGAGGACGATGATAAAACCGGCGGACATTGGATCTATTCCTTCGATGACCTCATCATCCCCGTAACCAACGAGGCAGGAGAAGAAGTTATCATCCTCGCCGTACCTTTCCTTAGAAGCGATGTGGTGCAGAACGCCAGCTACTCGCAGGGAGTCAACGACTTTCTGAGAGAACTGACGGCTGAGGCTCGACAGAAATACCCGGGCAGGAAGTGCATCATGATGGCACACATGTACGCCAAGGGTTCGGATATCGCCAAAAAGGATGCGAGCGAGAAAATCATCATCGGCGGACAGGAGGAAGTGGACCTGGAAGGATGGAACGACCATCCCGACTATATGACTTGCGGACACATCCACAAGCGGCAACATATCTGGAACACCGACTGGGCAAGATATACGGGAAGTATCCTCCCGATGTCGTTTGCCGAGAAAGACTACACCCACGGCATCGACCTCATCACCATAAAACACGGAGAAGAGGAGGAAGGAAAGGAAACCGGCAAGAGCAAGGAATGGAAAGTAGATTTCCTGGAATACAAGCCTCAGCACGCCCTCCGCATCCTGCCCGAAAATGAGGAAGAACTGACCTTCAAGAAATGGCAGAAGGTCATCAATTCTGAACTCTCGGAGAGAACCGACGGCGAACTGAGCGACCATTTCGACTACGTGATGCTGAAGGTGAAACAGGAGAAACTGACCAGCGATGACATCAAGGAACTGGAGAAACTCGTCAACGAAAAGGATGCCGTGCTCTGCAAAATCCAGCGCATCATCCCACAACTGGACCTCTCCACCATCCAGGGTTCCCAGCACATCACCAGCATAGAAGACATCATCAACCGTCCTCCGCTCGACACGCTGAAAGAAGCCTTCGCCATCAGACACAACGCTCCGATGAACGAAAGACAGGAGAAAATGTTATCCGATTTATTAACGACATCATCATTATGAAATTCCTACAACTCGAAATACTCAACCTCGCTTCGCTTGACAAACAGGGAGGCGAGGTCATCAACTTTGAAGAAGGTGCCTTAGGCGAGAGTACCATCTTCAGCATCGTAGGTCCGACGGGAAGTGGCAAGTCTACCCTACTCGATGCTATCTGCCTTGCCCTCTACAACCGCGCCCCTCGCTACCCCAGGAAGAAAGGCGACAAGAACCAGAACATCGAGATTTTCGGAGCTGCCGATGCCAGCGAAAACAACCGTCTGGCACCTACCGACAGTAGAAACATCCTGACACGTGGCAAGAAGGAAGGCTACAGCAAACTCACCTTCCTTGCCAACAACGGCAGCATCTACCGCGCAGAATGGCACGTCAGATTCCAGAGAGTGCGCTACGAGAACGCCAAGACTGCGCTCTATAAAATCACGAGAAACGGAGAAGAGATAACAGAGGAAACTGCCGACTGGAACGAGCTGCCGAACATCATCGGACTCGACTACGACCAGTTTCTCCGTACCGTACTCATCGCCCAAGGCTCGTTTGCCAACTTCCTGACAGCAAAGGAAAACGAACGGTACGAACTCCTGGAAAAACTCATCGGATGCGAGGAAACTTATACGAACATCGCTACTGAAATCAAGAAGGCGAAAGACCAGGCGACGGATGCCTACAACCAGATGGCAGCATCGGTGGAAGCCGTTAAACAGAACCTGCTGAACGATGAAGAACTCGCCCAACTGAAGGAGGAAATCGACCGCTTGGAAAAGGCTGAGAAGGAACTCGACAGCCAGCTGCAAGCCATCTCGAAAGACCTGCAATGGTTTGAGGAAAACGATAAGCAAATCAAGCAAATCGCTATCTACCAGACTGATATGGAGCAAGCAGCTGATGCCATTAAAGCGATGCGAGCCCAGATTCTCCGTCTGCAGTTGCACGATGAAGTACAGCCAGCCGTCAACCTACTGCAGGAAGTAGAGCGACAGACGCAAAGCATCCACGAACAGGAAGAAAACATTCTGAAAGCGGAAGGAAACATCAAAAGTCAAGAGTCTGCCATCGACGAAAGCGAGAAAACTCTCACCAGTCTGAAGGAAGCAGTAAGCAAGGCACAGGAACAGCTGGAAAAGGCACTGCCGGTCATCGCTGAAGCAAGAGCGCTGAAAACAAAAATGGAAGCGGCGATGCCGAATCTGAAAGAAAAGAAAGAGGCTTTGGAGTTGGCACAGAAAGAGAATCTAACTGCCCAAAGAGATGTGGAGGAAAACGCCCGAAACATCCAAAAATGGGAAGCTGAAACGGAGAAAGCGAACCTTGCTCTCAAAGCGACACAGGAAGAGATTGCCAAGCAGAAACAGGTTCTGCACGAAGCGACGCAAGCCGCTGAACAGGCTTGGGAGACGGAAAGAAATAAGACTGTCAGACAGAACATAGAGGAACTGCAGAACAGCAAGACTGTAGCCGACAGGAAACTACAGGATGTCCAGCAAGCCTTCAAGTTTGTGGCTCATCTCGATGCTGCCACAACAGAAAAGCAGAAGAATGAGGAGCGAATCCAGGTCTTGGGCAAGAGAAATGCGGAGATTGATGAAGCCCTGGGCAAGTTGACCATCGAGGCTCTGACCCAAGAGACCCTGACGCTGAGAAATGCCTATACCCTCATGGTGAGCGAGAAATGGGAGATTCATCGTGCCAACCTGACCGAAGGCAAACCTTGTCCGCTTTGCGGCAGCACGACCCATCCTTATCATACCGACAACAGACAGTTTGAGGAAGCCACTACAGAACTCTCTCAACTTCTGAAAGCCAAGGAGGATCTGCTGAAACAGCAGCAGAAAGAGGAGAAGGATCTTTCCGGCGAGAGAAAACAGAACGACGGTGAAGTACAGACGCTCCAGAAACAACAGGAAAAGCTGTCGGGTGAAATCGCAACTTACGAAGAGGAATGGAAGGCGCTCATCGCCCAGTATCCAAAGATTCCGAAGGCTGAGGCAGAACTGAAATCGCTCTTGCCTATCTATGAAAACAAGGCGAAAGATGCGAGCAGTAAACTGAGCCTGTTTAACAAGATTCAGAAAGAGATAGAACGGCTGACCCAACTCAAGGATAAGGCTGTGAAGGATGAAGCTGCGTATGAAAGCAAGGCTTCTACTATACAGAACAAAACCCAAGAAAACACTTCAATATGCACCACAAAACTAGCTGAGCTGAAAGCACTTACCATCAACCTCATCTCGCAGCAGAAGAGTAAAGAGGAGGCTTACGGGAAAGCCCTTCAGACATGGAATAGCGCCAAGAAGGAAATGGAGGAATGGCAGGAGAAATATAAGCAGATTCTGAATGGCGAAGAACCAAACGCGGCTGAACAAAGACTGACAGCAGCAAAGGATGAGGCTACGAAAGCAGCAGATAACCAGAACGAGAATATCAACAAACTGAAGGCTGAACTCGCCAACAGTAAAGGTTCGCATCAAACCATGCTGTCTCAGAACAAAACGATGAAAGAGAATCTGCAAACGAAGGAAAAGGAACTCGACTTTTGGATTGAGGAATATAACAAGCAGCTTGAAGAAAAGAGCATCGAAGGAAAAGACTCCGAAGAGGAAGGCATCGAGGAAAGAAGTATCGAGCCAAGCCTTATCGACCGAAATATCATCCGAGAGATGCTTCACTCTGCCGAAGACTGGAACGCTATCCGACGGGAAAAGGACGAAAAAGAGAAGGCTGTGGCCTCAACAACTGCTCTTTACCAGAGTGCAGAAAAGGCGCATCAGCAGCATTTGGAACATCAGCCTGCCCAAACCCGTGATGCTCTCCTAGCCATTCAGCAGGAGTATCAGGAGAGAAGCCAGCGCAACGAACTGATTGCTGCCAACGCCAGGATGCAGAACCATCAGGAAGCCGTGAAGCAGTTGGGTGACAAGGCTGAGGCTCTGAATCTCGTAACACAGGAAAAGGATGACTGGACAGCCATCACGGATGCCATCGGAGCAGACGGCAAGACGCTGCGCAAGATAGCCCAATGCTATACGCTCAGTTTCCTGATAGCGCACGCCAACCAGGAAATCAGAAAGTTCAACAGCCGTTACGAACTGCAGCAGGTAAAGCATTCGCTGGGCATCCGAGTCATCGACCACGACCGTGCCGACGATATCCGAGACACCACCTCCCTATCTGGTGGCGAAACCTTCATCGTGAGTCTCGGTCTCGCCCTGGGTCTGTCGGCGTTGTCCTCCCGCAACATCTCCTTCGAGAACCTGTTCATCGATGAAGGCTTCGGAACCCTCGACCCCGATACCTTAGCCACCGTCATCGACTCCCTCGCCATGCTGCAAAGTTCGCAAGGCAAGAAGGTGGGCGTCATCAGTCATACCGACACGATGAGCGAGCGCATCACCACCCAGATAAGGATTATCAAGAATGGCAACTCCGGCAGCAGCCATATCGAGATCTATCCTTAACCCATCGCAATTACACCTTAAATTATATAGTAATTACACCTTATTTATCCCTATCAGCGCCAAGGATGGCGACAACGTGGTGAACAAGAGCGATGTGATTCGTCCTCACCATAACAAAAGAAAGGGTGTGCCATAAGTCCATGACACACCCTTTCTTTTGTTTCCATTGAATATTAAACCCTGTTTCCCTCTTTTGGGAATACTACGGTTGGCTTGAAGGTCTTAGCCTCCTCAAAGTCCATCAGGGCATAAGCGATGATGATGACGGTATCGCCCACCTGCACCTTGCGGGCTGCAGCACCGTTCAGGCAGATACAACCGCTGCCACGCTCACCCTTGATAATATAGGTCTCCAAGCGCTCACCATTGTTGTTGTCTACAATCTGAACCTTCTCGCCTGCTATCAGATTAGCAGCGTCCATCAAGTCCTCATCGATGGTGATGCTACCCATATAATTCAGGTTAGCCTCAGTTACGGTCACACAATGGAGCTTACTCTTCAATACTTCTATCTGCATTGTTCTGTTATTACTTGATCTGTTACGGATTAAACTTAATAAAGAATATCTATCGAGGAATTATCCTTTATACTTGATATGGTCGATGAGACGGATAGGAGTCTTACCGCAATAAACGGTGATGCAACCTACCACATAGGCACTATCCTCCCATGAAGAAACATCCTGCAGGCTGTCGCCATCCACAATCTGGAAATACTCTACCTCCAGACCCTCTACAGCATTGATGTCGGCAACCACCTTATCATGAGTTTCCTGTACGGTATGAGTCTTGGCATACTCCACACTCTCCTTCAGGGCCTTATAGATGTTTGGCGCAATGGCACGCTCATCAGGAGCCAGCAAAGTATTACGGCTGCTCTTAGCCAAACCGTCCTCATCACGGACAATAGGGCACTCCACAATCTGCACATCGCTGTTGATGTACTTCACGAGCTGCTTGATGACAGCAATCTGCTGCCAATCCTTCTCACCGAAATAAGCACGAGTTGGTCGAACGATATAGAAAAGACGGCTCACTACCTGACATACACCATTGAAATGACCCGGGCGCTTGGCACCCTCCATCACGGTAGAAACAGGTGGAAACTCAAAGTGGCGTGTATCTGGTGTAGGATACATCTCCTTCACCGATGGTGCAAACACATAGTCAGCACCACAAGCCTCCAAGAGCTTGCAGTCAGCATCGAGGGTACGAGGATAGCGATCCAAGTCACCCTGATCATTGAACTGTGTAGGATTCAGGAACACAGAAACTACAGTCACGCCATTTTCCTTTACACTGCGCTTAACAAGAGAGGCGTGACCCTCATGCAGCGCACCCATAGTTGGCACAAGGCCGATTTCCTTTCCCTCCTTACGACACATGAAGAGTTCGTTCTGGAGGTCAACAATCTTATTGAATACTTTCATCGTCATAATCTGTTTTCGGGTGCAAAATAACAACTTTTTTCTCAAATGAGAAAGAAAAAACCTAAAAATATGCGAATTATTGCCGAAAATAATGAATTTCGGAGAAAAAATGCCCCTATTTGAAGTTTTTTTTGTACCTTTGCACGTAATTCGTAAGAATAAAATTTAATTTTTATGGCAAAAAAAGTATTATTTATCAATCAGGAGATCGACCCATACGTAGCCGAGTCTCACATGTCAATCATGGGACGCGAACTGCCTCAGAAGATGCAGGAAGCAGGTTTTGAGATCCGCACCTTCATGCCTAAGTGGGGCACCATCAACGAGCGTCGCGGACAATTGCACGAGGTCATTCGCCTGTCTGGTATGAACCTTATCATAGATGATACAGACCATCCGCTGATCATCAAGGTTGCATCTATACCAACAACACGACAGCAGATTTATTTCATCGATAATGACGACTATTTCAAGAGCCGCCAGATGGGCACCGATGAAAACGGAAAGGAATATGCCGACAACGGAGAAAGAGCTATCTTCTTTGCACGTGGCGTATTGGAAACCGTAAAGAAGCTCCGCTGGCAGCCTGATGTAATCGTCTGCCAGGGTTGGGCTAGCGCAGTAGTACCATTCTATGTAAAGACAGCCTACAGCGAAGAGCCTTCATTTGCAGAATCAAAGGTGATTACCGCTCTCTATACCAACGAACTCAAGGGTGAACTGGGTACCAACTTCAAACGTTGCGTTGCCTTCCGCGATGCCAAGTCAGAACTGCTCGACGGCTATCAGGACGACTTCAACTTCATTGAGCTCGGCAAACTCGCCATCGACTATAGCGACGGTGTAGTAGAAGGTGAAGAAGAAGCTAACCAGATCCTCTTTGATTATGCGAAGGAGAAGAACAAGCCTGTACTGGCTTATCCGGGAGAAGATATCCAGGAGCCATACGCAGACTTCATCAACAAGGTTTGTCCTGACGCAGAATAAAATTCCGACAACAGAGACACATACATACAAGGATAATGAAAATTTTAAGACTCTTAACAGTATTAGTAATAGCAGCGCTTACTTTCGCTGCATGTGATGACACCACCGAGGGAATCGGTGGTAGCATCACTAACGATATTGACAACATCAACATCACTAGCGCAGTATTTCCTGTAGCTACAAAGTCTATGGTAGCAGATTCCGTATTGAGCCGCAACAACACGGGGCTCATCGGAAAGATGAAAGACCCGGAAACCGGCAACTATGTAAAGGGCGACTACATGACTCAGTTGGGCGTACTGCCTACTTTCTCTGTAGATACAGTTGCCATCAAGCAAGCCAACAACGACTCTATTGAAGCTTATGGTTGCTACTTGTTGATTTCATATATTGCCAACTATGGTGATACTATCGCCCCAATGAAGGTCACAGCCTACGAGATGACCAAGCCAATGGAAGAAAATCAAGAGTATTACTCTAATTATGATGCATTCAAAAACGGATGGGTAAGCGAAAGCAATCCGCATTGGAGCAGCAATTACAACTTGAGCAACACATCAGATGTAAAGAACTTCCAGATTAGTTTGAACAAGCCATATACCAAAGATAGTAAGACTTATAATAACTACGGCTCATACATTCTGCAGACATACGCAAAGCATCCAGAGTACTTCAAGACCAACTACAAGTTCCTGCGCAAAGTTTGTCCTGGCTTCTATATCAAGAATGTAGGTGGTACAGGTAACATGGCCAAGATTTGGAATACAGAGCTCATCTTCCAATACAAACGCCAAACCAAGACAAAAGATGGTAAAGATAGTATCATAGTAGTCTCCAACCGTTTCGATGGTACAGAAGAGGTATTGCAACTCAACAAGATTGAGAACGACACCGTGAAACTGAAGCAGTTGGCAAGTCAGGAGAAGAACTGTACTTATCTCAAGTCACCGGCAGGTATCTTCACCGAGGTTACCCTCCCTATCGAAGATATCATGAAGGGACATGAGAAGGATACGCTCAACACAGCTACCATCTCTTTCCCACGGCTCAACAATGAAAACGAAGACAACCCATACAACTTTGCTACACCAAGCACCATCCTGATGGTTCAGAAAGACAGTTTGCAGTCGTTCTTCGAAAAGAGCAAGTTGGCAGATAGCCGTACTTCTTATACCACAAGCTACAGCAGTACAGGTACTTATAAGAATGCCTATACATTCCAGAATATCGCCAACCTGGTTTCTGTCATGTATAAGAACAAGGGCAAGGGAGAAAACTGGAATAAAGTAGTACTGGTTCCTGTAAACATCATCACAACCGCACAGGGACATACTACCGTCATCTCCAAGATTAATCACGATATGTCACTCGCTTCTACCCGACTGAAAAGAGGTGTAATAACCACCGACAGCAACGGCAAGGCGACAAGTCCTATACAGATAAAGGTGATTTACAGTAAGTTTAAAGAAAAAGAATAAGCATTCATAACGCAAAGTAAAAAAGGAAACGAAACATGGCAGATAATTTTTTGGAGCGTCATCGCGAAGAATACGAAATACGCAAGGCTGCATGGCTCAAGAAGAAGAAACTATTCATGAAGTCAGGCAAGAAACAGAAGCCCCAGACACAGATGCCACGTCCTGAAGACGAAGCGTTATAAACACGAAAAAATATTCAGAATCCTGAGAAAGAGGGTGTATCATAAAGCATTTGAATGTTTATGATACACCCTTTTAACTTTGCCAGTTAATCCTTTAAAAACGCCGCATAAGTACGATAAAAGCCATTTAACACAAAATAAAACAAAATTAATTTGGAGTTTACCCATTTTTTTTATATCTTTGCATTGTAAATTAAAAGTATTAAATATTAAACAGACAAAAAGCAATAAAATAAAAATAATCAAGATATTAGTAGAGATACTGATTTATGGGTTTAACTTTTCTAAGAACTTGCATTTAAGGATACAAGATATTTGCAGGATACAAGTTACTTGCAATATATGAGATACTTGGTTTATGTTTATAGATAATGGAGAAATTACTCTCATAAAGAATTCGTTTTTAAGTTTAAACAAAAATGCTAAAGTTAGATGTTAGTAATATAAGTCCCCGTAGTAACCGTGAGGCTACTGCGGGGACGCTTTTTCAATTTATAGTATATAGAAACAAAAAGGGCAAGACCAGAGATGACCTTGCCCAATCTATTTTTATAACTCTTTATCTATATTATAAGATTCTACCTGTAAGAGAGAACTTCAAAACAGGATAAACCTTTAAATATAAACATCAGACTACAGAACTTAATCTACTACCGTAAACTTGGCATATTTCAGCAGAAGCTGTTTGGTGCCAGAATGAACGAACTCAACCGTAGCCTTCGTATTCTCACCAGTACCTTCAATCTTCAACACCGTTCCCCGTCCAAAACGCTGATGTTCAATCTTCATTCCCTCCTGCAAACCACAAGAAGAACTGCCAGCAGATGAAGCTGCAGAAGAAGAAACTGATGCTGCAGAAGATCCTGTACTGCGAGAAGCAGGATGAGAAGAATGCGTCTCCATGTAACGTTTAGCTGCATTCAGCGCTCTAACAGACTTGAAATTACCTTCAGAGAGAGATGAGCGTCCGGAAACAGACGAGCGTCCGGAAGTATGTGAAGTCTCCGGTTCATCATCAAAGAGAGAAGGCTTAGGATCTGCTACAAACTGCGATGCTACCGGTTTGGAATTCTGATACCTGCTACTGTATCTAGGCTGCTCAGCATCCTCCCACGGTCTGCGAGAACGTTGCGCTCTCGCCCACTCCGGCTGGTCAGACATCGAATCAGCTCTGGAGCCAAACAAGCTTCCACCAGCCTCATCCTGGCTATCAATCAACTTGCCGTCAATCTCATCGATAAACCGACTCGGATTATCAAACTCCATCTTGCCATATCGCCAGCGGTTCTTGGCGTTCGTCAGGATACAATGTTTCTCAGCTCGAGTAATGGCAACGTAAAGCAATCTCCGTTCCTCCTCCAGTTCTCTGAGCGAAGCAGCAGAAAGCGGACTTGGGAAGATATTCTCTTCCAAACCAACCACGAATACCGTAGGAAACTCCAGACCCTTGGCAGCATGAACCGTCATCAGAGAAACACGAGGTTCATCCTTATCACCATCGCTGTCAGCATCGGTAAGCAGAGCCACATCCTGCAGATAATCCTGCAGGAAGAGTTCATCAAACCTACCCTCTTCACGGCGTTCCTCCACAAAAGCCGACATACCGCTCAAGAATTCCTCCAGGTTCTCCTGACGTGCCAGATCATCGGCATCCTTGCCCGACATGATATCCTGACTGATGCCACTCTCCTTGATAATGGCATCACCCAATTCATAGACATCCGTAGTTTGAGCCCGTTCGATAAACGAAGAAATTAGCAATCTGAAAGTTTCCAGCTTGTTCATCGTACCCTTGGTAACCGCCAGTTCATACCGCTCAGGGGCACCGATTACCTCCCAGAAACTCACCTGATGGGCACAGTCAGCAATCTTCAGCACCGTAGTAGCACCGATTCCACGAGCCGGATAGTTGATAATACGCTTGATAGCCTCTTCATCATCCGGATTCGCCACCAGACGGAAATATGCAATAATATCCTTAATTTCCTTGCGCTGGTAGAAACTCAGTCCTCCATAAATGCGATAAGGAATACCCTGCTTTCTGAACTCCTCCTCGAAGCTACGACTCTGGGCATTGGTACGATAGAGAATGGCAAAATCACTATACTGGCAGCCATCCTCGCGCCGGATACGCTTCACGTCCTTCGCCACAATCGCCGCCTCTTCCTTGTCGCTGTAAGCAGGCTTATACTGAATCTTCTCACCCTTCGCATTCTCGCTGAACACATCCTTAGGAATCTGGTTGCGGTTATGCTTGATCAGACTGTTAGCCGCCTCAACGATGGTCTGGGTAGAGCGGTAGTTCTGTTCCAGTTTGAAGAGACGCGTGCCCTGAAACTGGCGCTGATAGTTGAGAATATTATCGATATTGGCACCACGGAAACTATAGATACTCTGCGAGTCATCACCCACGGCACAAACACGCTGCTTCTCCTGACAGAGTTGCATGACGATAGACATCTGAACGTGATTGGTATCCTGATACTCATCCACCAGGACATAATCGAAGCGGGCGGCATATTTGTGGCGAATATCCTCATGTTCCCTGAAGAGCTGATAGGTAAGTGTCAGCAAATCATCGAAATCCATGGCATTGGCCTGCTTGCAGCGCTGCACGTAAGCCACGAAAATCTTACCAACCTCAGGCATCTGCGCACGCTTGTTCTGCTCGAAGATAGCCGCATCGCTGTCATAAGCCGCAGCACTCATCAGGTTGTTCTTCGCCATCGAAATCTTGGCATGAACGGCAGCAGGCTTATACTTCTTATCATCCAGCCCCATCTCCTTCACTATCGCCTTGATCAGCGAGCGCGAGTCACTTTCGTCATAAATGGTAAAGTTGTTGTGAAAGCCGATATGCTCAGCCTCCGCTCTCAGGATTCGGGAGAAGATGCTGTGAAAGGTACCCATATAGAGATGCTGGGCGAGGTCATTTCCCACCAGTTTTCCGATACGTTCCTTCATCTCTCTTGCCGCCTTGTTGGTAAAGGTGAGCGCCATGATGCTCCAGGGTTTCATGCCCTGGCTCAGGAGATAAGCTATCTTATAAGTAAGCACACGCGTTTTACCCGAACCTGCACCGGCTATCACCAGCGAAGGTCCGTCAATATATTCTACCGCAGCACGCTGCGCTTCGTTCAAGTCGTTCAGTAAATCCATTAATCAATATTTACCAGATTTTTCACTCTTCATTCTTCACTTCCCCCTATATCCTCCCACAGCCGTGCCCGGGTCGAAATCTTCACCCTCACGAGGGAAGGTAGGGATAAATCTCATCTGATGTTCTATCTGTCGCTGGCGCTTCTTCATATAAGCGCTAGGATGCAGCGAACTGAATTTGCGCGGATTAGGAAGTGTAGCTGCTATCAGCGCACACTCGCCACGAAACAGATCTTTCGCTTTCTTGTCGAAATGATATTCTGCAACCGCATCCACACCATAGATACCCGGTCCCATCTCAATGCTGTTGAGATAAACCTCCATGATGCGCTGCTTGCTCCACATCATTTCGATGAGGAAGGTAAAGTAGACTTCAAATCCCTTGCGGGTCCATGAACGGCCAGGCCACAGGAAGACATTCTTAGCAGTCTGCTGACTGATGGTACTGGCTCCATGCACCTTTCCACCACGTGCATTATTCTTCGCCGCACTCTCGATGGCATTGAAGTCGAAACCGTGATGCTTCAGGAATCTCGCATCTTCGCTCGCCATTACCGCCACTGGCATGTGAGGCGAGATCTTATCCATCGAAATCCAATGATGATGCAGGGTAATACTCTCTCCATCAGCTACTTGCTGGAAGCATCGAATAAACATCAGAGGAGTGACATACACAGGAATGAACCTATATGCCACTACAGCAAGAATGGTGGTACTGAAAAACAGCACCACCACCCATTTTACTATATTCTTGATTTTCTTCAAAATCATCTATTTAGTTTTTCCCTTCCGGGAGCATGAAAGTTATTACTTCAATGTACCGTTGTTGGCTGCGTTAACCATAGCCTGGC
>ENA-OPFF01000272-OPFF01000272.1-human-gut-metagenome-genome-assembly--contig:-NODE-272-length-12448-cov-1.538853_pt1 | contig 12448 bp, 7 predicted proteins | sample MGYA00241713_ERZ501558 | MGnify/ENA primary metagenome ERZ501558 (study PRJEB25962, sample SAMEA2042429) | human gut metagenome | biome: human gut; feature: human-associated habitat; material: faeces...
CTGAATATAGAGCTTCTAAAGCAGAGTACAATGATTATCAGTCGGCAGTTGCAAGGTGGAAACAGCAGACCGGAAACAAGGCAGAGTCGGATAGCTTAAAGGCGAAGTTGCAGCGGAAGCAACAGGAAGTGAAGGAAGATACTGCGGCTAAGAAGATGTTGCAAGGCATTTGGTTGAACGATGACGATGAGGATGATGTGGCGTTCCGCGTAAAAGGCGATACGATTTATTATCCTGATTCAACCAGTCAGCCTGTCTACTTCTACATTGCTGGCGATACGCTTGTAATGAAGGGTGCTAATCTTGCAAAATATCCGATTGTAAAACAGGCTGAGCATATTTTCCAGTTTAAAGTGCAGAATGGGGATGTGGTTAAGCTGGTGAAGACGGAAGATAAGTCTTATTTGCAGCAGTTCATCCACAACCATGCTTCCGTGGCGCTGAATCAGAATACGCTGATTAAACGTGATACGGTGGTTGTAAGGGGCGATGAGAAATATCATCTCTACGTACAGGTTAACCCAACAAGTTATAAGGTCTACAAGAGTTCTTATAATGATGATGGTGTTGAGGTAGACAATGTTTATTATGATAATATTGTGAACTTGCATGTTTATCATGGTGCCAACTGTCTGTTCTCTCGTGATTTTCATAAGAAGGATTTCGATAAGCAGGTTCCTGCTTCTTTCTTGGACCAGTCTATATTGAGCGACATCGTATTCAATAAGATAGATGAATCTGGCATTCATTATCTTGCTGTTCTGGCAATGCCTGACAGCAGTTTGAGTTATCAGGTTGAGGTTATCATTTCCTTTGAAGGAAAAATGCGAATGCGGGTTAAGAGCTAAAAAAAATAAAAAAGTCGCCCTGAAAGGGAAAGCTTTAAAATAGATGCTTTTGTCCTTTCAGGGCGATTCTATTTTTTATGTGCTTATCCTGGAGGGATAGCTTGGTGGCTCAACTTTTAATTGAAGAATCCCAGCAAAGCTCCGGCTGCAACGGCAGAACCGATGACTCCCGCAACGTTTGGTCCCATGGCGTGCATGAGAAGGAAGTTGTGGCGGTCGTATTCCAGACCTAGGTTGTTGGAGATGCGTGCACTCATTGGTACGGCACTCACTCCGGCGTTTCCGATAAGTGGGTTCAGTTTCTTGCCTTTTGGCAAGAAGAGATTCATCAGCTTGACGAATAAGATCCCGCTTGCCGATGCGATGATGAAAGCAAGAGCACCGAGAGCAAAGATTTTGATGGTGTTTAATGTCAGAAACTCTGAAGCCTGGGTAGAACAGCCTACGGTCAGGCCGAGGAGGATAACGACAATATCATTCAAGCTGCTGCTTGCTGTCTTGGCGAGTCGGGTTGTCTTTCCACTCTCTTTCAGAAGATTTCCGAAGAACAGCATTCCTAATAATGGCAAACCGGATGGAACGATAAAGGTGGTGAGAAGCAGACCGATGATAGGGAAGAGAATCTTTTCGGTCTGTGAAACCTGACGTGCCGGTTTCATCTTGATGACGCGCTCTTTCTTGGTTGTAAGTAGTCGCATCAAAGGTGGCTGGATTACAGGCACCAGTGCCATGTAAGAGTAGGCGCAAACCGCAATGGCTCCCATAAGGTTCGGACTCAGTTTGCTGCTCAGGAAGATGGCGGTTGGTCCGTCTGCTCCTCCGATAATGGCAATGCCAGCTGCCTGGTTAGGTTCGAATCCCAGAGCCAGTGCAATCATATATGCGCCGAAGATTCCAAATTGGGCAGCGGCTCCAATCAGGATGAGCTTCGGGTTGGAAATGAGCGCAGAGAAGTCGGTCATGGCTCCAATGCCCAGAAATACGAGTGGCGGGTACCAGCCCTGTTTCACTCCCTGGTAGAAGATGTTCAGAACGGAGTTGTCTTCGTATAAACCTATTTCGAGTCCTGCATCGGCACGGAATGGAATGTTGCCAAGAATGATTCCCAATCCGATAGGAACCAGAAGCAGCGGCTCAAAATCTTTCTTGATGGCGAGCCAGATAAAGAGTGCTCCCACTAGAATCATGATGAGGTTTCCTGCCGAGGCGTTGGCAAAGCCCGTAAAGGTAAGAAACTCATTGAAGTTTTGTATGATGAAATCCATAATTTACTTTGAACTTTGAAAGTTAGACATTGATTTACTTTGAACTTTGAAAGTTGAACATTGAACTTTATGATTAATCTTTTGATTGTGAAGAGTAATCATTAGCTTTTTGTCTAAACAGCTTATTACGCGATCGTAACAAGCGTGTCTCCTTCCATTACTGCGTCTCCCTCGTTCACGTTGATGCTGGTAATGGTTCCCGAAGTTTCTGCATCGATGCTGTTCTGCATCTTCATGGCTTCGAGAACGACAACAGTATCGCCTGTGTTCACCTTGTCACCGACTTTCACCTTGATTTCGTTGATAGTGCCAGGCAGAGGGGCAACAACTGGTTTGCCTGCAGCAGGAGTTGCCTGTTTGCTTGATGAAGCAGAATCAGAACTTGCTGCAGAACCTGCGCTTGCAACAGAGCTGGCAGAAATGTTGTTTTGTCCATCAGTTAACTTTACTTTCTGCTTACTGCTCTTAACCGGCTGTTTCATTTCCACTTCGAATGGAATTCCATTCACGGTTACATTGGCGATATTGCCTTCAATATCCTGTATTTCAACGACGTAATCTACGCCTTTAACCTTATATTCGTACTTTGCCATAGTTTTTATATTTTAACGTTGTTATTGTTGTTGTTGAATTTCGGAGCATTCCATCTGGTCTGTTTTGGCTTGATGGTGATAATGCCTGGTTCTACATCATGAACATCTTCCAGATATTCCTGTAGTGCAAGGGAGATGACTGCCATGTAAATCTCCTTATCAATACCCTTGGTTTCTAAACCATCTTTCAGAATCACGTTGGTCTTATGACTGAGGCCTTGAGTAACCTCGATGGTCTTCTTTCCTGTCTTATATAATAAGGTGGCGTGCTTCTCAGTAGCACGGGCGATGCGCTGTTTATGTTTCATGTAGGCTCCGAAAACCCAGAACACGATGAAGAGGAGAGCAAGGCAGGCAAATACGATTCCCATTGAAAGTACGGCGATTCCTATTCCGTATGGGTCGCTTTTCTTCAATTGCTGGGCTTTACTCAAACCTGTGTTTTGAGGCAGATAGCCTGGAGTTACTGATCCGGCAATGGCTTTCTCCCATGTCTTGAGGTCCTTACTCAGTTCAAAACTCTCATCGGCAGCCAACACTGGCACGCTTACGGAGTCAATCAGGTCAACGGCATTTCCGTCATAGAGTGCTATCCAGTTGGGCATCTTTTCCTGTAGAATAAGATTGAGATGAAAAGGTCCCGAGTTGGAAGAATTCTTTGCCTTCCAATGTTGTCCGTTCCTGCCATCCTGGTACCAGGAACTGCTGTCGAAGATAACGATGCTCTTCTTGCCTCCCAGTGTGGTTCGTGGTTCATTGTTAGGCAATGGACACATCAACTGTCGACGAGCTTCAGGCGACATTTTCTTGTCGAGAACCCTTCGGTCGGTGGTTAGGAACATACCACGCACATTGTACGTGGTAAAGGAGGAATTGCTCAATTCCACCCATGGTTTGTGCTGCCCGTACTCATCTACAAGATTGGTACGGTTGTCGGTCATCACCTCTGTAATGCGGATACTTTTGGCTCCTTGACTCCAAGCGGGCAAGGACGTGATGACTAGTATGGTTATCAGAAATCCCAATTTCTTCATACGCTTACTAACGTTTATAGGGTTATTGTTTCATTTTTCGAAAAAATCTGCATCATATAGGAACGATAGCTGTTCCTAGAAGATTCATTAGGTTTGTTTCTTGTGCTCAAAGGTACGAAGAATTTCTGAAAAGACAACAAAAAAAGTGCACAAATTTTTGTCTTTGTGCACCTCTTTTATAATTTATAACTATTTTCAGTTGTTTTGTTAACTTTTGTAAGTCTTACGCTCCGCAGAAGAACAGCACCACTATCTGGGCTGTAAAGATACGGAGGAACATGCTCAATGGATAAACCGTAGAGTATCCTACAGCTGGAGCCTCCTTTGAGCAAGAAGCATTTGCATAAGCCAATGCAGGAGGGTCTGTGTAAGTACCGGCGAGCATACCCATGATGGTGAAGTAGTTGAACTTAAACTTCAGGCGGGCAATCGTACCGATGATGAGGATAGGAATAACGGTGATGAGGAAACCGCATCCCACATATTTCAAACCGTCACCCTGTACTACTGTGTCCCAGAATCCGGCTCCAGCCTTGATTCCCACACTCGCCAGGAAGAGTACAAGTCCTATTTCTCGCAGCATCATATTAGCCGAAGTCGTCGTATAAGTTACCAGCTTCATGCGATAGCCGAAACGGCCGATGAGGATGGCGATGATAAGCGGACCTCCGGCAATACCCAACTTCAAAGGCACCGGCATTCCCGGAATGGCAAATGGGAGAGAACCGAAGATAATACCTACCATAATGCCTACGAAGATAGTGGCAATGTTAGGCGCATCGAGGCGCTTTACAGAGTTGCCCATAATTTCAGCCACACGGTTCACATTCTCTTCAGGACCTACAACCAAGATCTTATCACCTACGTGGAAGTGGTGGTTTCTGCCTGCAAAGATGTCCATTCCCTGACGGGAAATACGGGTTACGTTAACGCCGTATACGCTGGAGAAGTGCATCTTACCCAAGGTCTTACCGTTCATTTCCGGACGGGTAACGACGATACGGCGAGAAACAAAATGCTGTACTTCATCCTTCTCGCGGTCCCATTCAGCTTCAACCTCTGGTCCGATAAAAGCCTTGATGGCTTCTGCATCAGCCTCTGCACATACAACGAGCAATTCGTCTCCAACCTCAAACTTAGTCTTGCTGTTAGGAATGCTCACCTCGCCATTGTGGAGCAGTCGTGAACATACAATGTCACGGTTCAAGAACTCTGAAACTTCTCTCAGCGTTCTGCCTGTAATATAAGCATTTTCCACGCGCAAGTGCATGTTATGGGCCTTAGCGTGTGGGTTGGCGGCATCTTCTTCGTTAAGCTGTTCTTCCTCATCAGCAGTATTAATCTTACAGATGTACTTGATAAGGATAGTAGCACCGATAATGCCCACTACACCAAGAGGATAAGCACATGCATAACCATTGGCAATACTTGGAGCACCATTAGGGAAGACGCTGAGCAAAGCCTCGTTGGCAGCACCAAGACCCGGAGTATTAGTAACCGCACCATAGAGAGTACCTACCATCATAGGCAGGTTGTTAGGGTTGCTCGTATCAAAGAAGAGATAATAGCAACCAAACATCACGAGGATGTTGAGCAGAATAGCGCTAGCCGAAAGCATGTTGAGTGTAACACCACCTTTCTTGAAACTCTCGAAGAAGCCAGGTCCTACCTGGAGACCAATCATGAAGACGAAGAGGATCAAGCCGAAGTCTTGCACGAATGTGAGAATTTCCTTTGGACCGGTGAAGCCAACGTGGCCAGCCAAAATACCTGCGAAGAGAACGAAGGTGACACCTAATGAAATGCCGCCAATCTTTATCTTTCCAAGGTAAACACCAATAGCTATCACGATAGCGTAGAGTAGGGCGATGTGAGCCACCGACTCGGTATTGGTGAAGAGATTAACAATCCAATCCATGTATTCGTTTTAAAATCAGAAAATTATATTCCTGTAGTTTATCAAATTATTTTAGAATTTATGTTTTCTGTTGCTTGTTTTAAATGAAAGATACAGTTCTGTTTATAGAGAGAATCTGTAGATTATTAGGGGATTCAGTTAAAACTGAAAATTGGAGGACATCACATAGGATGCCCTCCAACCTATTTTTTTCTTGTGAAAAATCAAGCCCTTTTTTCAAATGGCTTTCTTTTAAACATAAGATTACTTCTCGATAGCTGCTACACCTGGCAATACCTTGCCCTCGATAGCCTCGAGGAGAGCACCACCACCTGTAGAGATGTAAGATACTTGGTCAGCCATACCGAACTTGTTGATACAAGCTACAGAATCACCACCACCAATCAATGAGAACGCACCGTTCTTAGTTGCTTTAGCGATAGCTTCGGCGATTGCACGTGAACCGGCAGTAAAGTTATCAAACTCAAATACACCGGCAGGACCGTTCCAAAGAATAGTCTTAGCATCTTCAATAGCTGCTGCAAATGCTTTCTGAGTTTCGGGACCTGCATCCAAGCCTTCCCATCCGTCAGGAATATTATTTGCAGGAACAACCTGAGTATGAGCATCGTTAGAGAATGCATCAGCAGCCACACAATCAGAGCCCAATACCAAATTCACACCTTTAGCTTTAGCCTTAGCAATGATATCAAGAGCCAAATCCAATTTGTCATCTTCTACGATAGAATTACCAATTTTACCACCCTGAGCTTTAGCAAAAGTATAAGTCATACCACCGCAAAGGATCAAGTTATCCACTTTATCCATCAGGTTTTCAATGATACCAATCTTAGTAGACACCTTGGAACCACCCATAATAGCAGTGAACGGACGTTTGATATCTTTCAGGATATTATCAACAGCTTGAACTTCTTTTTCCATCAAATAGCCCAACATCTTGTTGTCTGCATCGAAATAGTCGGCGATAACAGCTGTAGAAGCATGTTTACGGTGAGCAGTACCGAATGCGTCATTGATATAGCAGTCAGCATAAGAAGCCAAAGTCTTGGCAAATTCTTTCTGAGAAGCCTTCATCGCTTTCTTGGCATCTTCGTATGCAGGATCTTCTTTGTCAATGCCAACAGGCTTTCCTTCTTCTTCAGGATAGAAACGCAAATTTTCCAACAACAGGACTTCACCCGGTTTCAAAGCAGCTGCAGCATCACCGGCTTTCGCACAATCAGGAGCAAATTGAACAGGTACACCTAATTTTTCAGAAACAGCATCGACAATCTGACTCAATGAATATTTAGCATTTACCTTACCTTTGGGTTTACCCATGTGTGACATGATAATCAAGCTGCCACCATCAGCCAACACTTTTTTCAGTGTAGGAAGAGCACCACGGATACGAGTATCATCAGTAATTTTACCATTTTCGTCCAAAGGTACATTGAAGTCCACACGGACAATTGCCTTTTTACCGGCAAAGTTGAATTTGTCAATTGTCATCATAATCTCTTATTTTTGTTTATAGTGTATAAATACAATCTCGCTTATTTTGGGTGTTGCAAAGTTACTAATATTTTTTATTAGCAGTGTGTCAGGGGGGTAATAATTTTACTTGAAATGAAAAAAGAGGATAAAAAGCACTTTTTTTGAGAAAATCGAAAAAAAAATCATTTTTCCACTAGGGTTGTTTCCAGCTATCCTGTTCTATATACAAAATGCAAAAAGAATGAAAACCGAATTGCTACATAAATATTTCAGAGGAGAAACCACGGAAAAAGAGGAAAGCCAAATTGTGGAATGGACGGAAAGCAGTGCCGAGAACAAGGAACGCTTTTTGAAAGAACGAATGTTGTTTGATATCACCCTTTTTTCCGATGATTCGAAGATACAGCGGAAGCCGAAAGGACATCTGTATCTGTATCCGCTGATTGCCATTGCCGCCATGCTGGCTATTGTTTTTGTAATGGATTTGCCACATATGCATAAACCTAAACAACAATTGTCACAAACCATCCGTATTCCGTCGGGGCAACGTGCGCAGATGGACCTCCCCGATGGTTCGGTAGTATGGTTGAACTCCCAAACTACATTGACTTATGATGAAGATTTCGGTAAAAAAGACCGTAAAGTCACATTAGACGGAGAAGCCTATTTCGAGGTGGCACACAATAAGGAAATTCCTTTTTATGTGCAGACAGAAAACATAAAGGTGCAAGTCACCGGAACAAAATTCGATGTATGCTCCTATAAAGGTTCAAACAGCTTTATAGCCAGACTGATAGAAGGTTCCATCAACTTGCTTACCAACAGTGCAAAAGAAGAAAAAACAATTACCAGCCTGACGAAAGGAAAGTATTTCTCGATGGAAAACGGCAAATATAGAACGGGCGAAATGAGCAGCAACAATGCTTTAGCATGGATGCAAGGCATTTATTATTTCGATGATGTTCCGTTTAAAGAATTACTGGACAAGATTGCTCTATATTATAATTATAAGATAACAGTGAAGAATCCTAAAATCTTAGAGAACTACCGTTGTACCGGTAAATTCAAAGATTTGGATGGCATAGAGCATATACTAAAAGTTATACAAAAAGACCATCCGTTCAAATACGATATTGATAACGAACATAACAAGATAACCATAGAATAAAATCACAATAGAAGTTTAACCTTAAAAATTAACCATTATGATTACATAAGAACCTTTGAAAAAAGAATCGGAAAGTACCCCCATACTCCCCGATTCGACAGCTAACAATTGACCTTAATCAAATTTATTAACTTAACACATTACAAAGATATGAGAAAAATTTCTTTGGAAGGGTATTTATGCCCAAAAAGTTTAGGCTTTAAACAAATATTACGAACTATGAAGATTACCTTATTTCTTCTTTTGGCTACTACATTCAGCGCATTTAGCGTAAATGTACACTCTCAAAATGCAAAAGTTAGTTTTGATACCCACACCATGAAGGTAGCTCAATTAATCTCGACCATTGAAACACAGACCAATTATCTGTTTGTCTATAATAAAAAGAATGTGGACCTTAACCGTAAAGTAACTGTTAAAGCCCGTAACAAAGCCGTATCCGAAATTCTGGATGAAGTTTTTTCCGGAACAGGAATCTCTTATGTAATGGAAGGAAAGAATATTGTTCTGACTAAAGAAAGCAACATAGCCCGTGAAGAAGTGAAGCAGCAGAATACAATCACTGTAAAAGGTGTTGTAACGGATATGCAGGGTGAAGCCATTATCGGTGCAAACATACTTCAACAAGGTACTACTAACGGTACTATTACAGATATTGACGGCAACTTTACCCTGGAAGTTCCCACTGATGCACAACTAGCCGTTTCCTACATCGGATATAAAAAAGTCATTATTCCCGTAAACGGAAAAACCAACTTTACCATCAAGATGGAAGACGACGCCCTGAAATTGGAAACTGTTGTAGTAACCGCTATGGGTATTAAAAAGAAAGAAGCCTCTTTAACTTATTCCACTCAGCAACTGAATGGTGACGAACTGAATAAAGTAAAGGACGCTAATATGATCAATTCATTAGCCGGTAAATCTGCCGGTGTGCAAATAACAAAGAGTTCATCCGGTCTGGGAGGTTCGGCAAAAGTATCTATCCGTGGTGCGCGTTCAGCATTCGCCAGTGGTAACAACCAACCGTTGTATGTCATTGATGGTGTTCCCATGCTGAATATCACAACAGAATCAACAGCCACCGTTATGGGAGGTGAAAATGACGGTGTCAACCATGACTCTGGTGACGGTATTTCCAATCTGAACCCTGACGACATTGAAAGTATGAGCATATTGAAAGGTGCATCCGCAGCAGCTCTTTACGGCTCACAAGCAGCTAATGGTGTCATTTTAATTACAACAAAATCCGGAAAAGCCGGTATGTCAAGAATTACATTTTCTTCCAACCTGACAGTAGACCATGCTATCAGCCTGCCCCAATTCCAAAACAATTATGGACAAACTGCCGATGGTACCAGCAGTTGGGGCGACAAAGGAAATCTGACAGACTATGATAACGTAGGTAATTGGTTTGGCAATGGTATTACAGCCATCAACTCTTTAACCTTCCAAACAGGTAATGACAAAATGCAAACTTACTTTTCTTATGCCAATACCCGGGGAACAGGTATCGTGGACTCAAATAAGCTTCAAAAGCACAATATTACTTTCCGTGAAACAGCCAGTTTCTTTAATGATCGTTTAAAATTGGACGGAAATGCCAGTTTGATGACACAAACTATCCGTAATACTCCTGCCGGAGGTGGTTATTATCTGAATCCGCTGGTTGGCTTGTATTCTTTTCCCCGTGGTGCCGATCTGGCTCCCTACGCTGAAAACTTTGAAGTTTTCGATACTGACCGCAATATGAACTTACAGAATTGGTATACAAAAAATGAAGACGGCTCATTCAGCGAATGGGATCAGAATCCGTACTGGATTAAAAACCGTGTGACCAACAAGAGTAAACGTTACCGTGCATTAGCTTCTATCAGTGCAAATATAAAAGCAACTAACTGGTTAAGTATCCAGGCACGCGGGAATGTAGACTATGTAAGTGATAAGTTTGACAACAAGATGTATGCATCAACAGCAGCAAACATTGCCGGAAAAAATGATGAAACAGGGTTACCTAACGGACGCTATGTATGGTCGGATGAACAAAATTTCCAAGTATATGGTGACTTCATGGCCATGTTTAACAAAACATTGGGTGACTTTTCTATCAACGCAGCATTGGGAACCAGCATCAATGTGAGCAAAGCCAATTCTTTGATGATTGACTCCAAAACAGCTTCTTTATATCGCCCTAATGTATTTACCGTTTCCAATATCATCTTCTCTTCAAAGGGATTTATCAACCAGACGATTGATGCGAAACGTACTATACAATCTTTATTTGGTACAGCACAAGTGGGTTGGAAAGATGCTATTTATTTAGATATTACAGCACGTAATGACTGGTCTTCCACCCTGGCAAACACAGAAAGTATGAAAAATGGATTTTTCTATCCGTCAGTAGGTTTGACTTGGATTATGAGCAACAGTGTCAAACTGCCGGAATGGATCAATTTCTCAAAATTCCGTGGTTCATTCGCACAGGTTGGTAATGACCTTCCTATCGGAATTACAAACTTAGCGGATATTATTCAATGTGGTGGAAGTATCCAGACCAATGACATTGAGCAACGTGGTGATTTGAAACCGGAAATCAGTACTTCCATTGAATTCGGTACAGAATGGAAATTCTTCAATAATCGCTTCGGTATTGACTTTACATGGTATCGTACAGATACAAAAAACCAACTGTTAAGAGTAGCCAATCCGGCTGGTTCACTTTATGCGTTCCGTTATATCAATGCAGGTAAAATTCGTAACACTGGTATCGAATTGACACTAGAGGGTACTCCTTTTATGAATGAAAATTTCCGTTGGAAAACCGCTGTAAACATGTCCATGAACAGAAACAAAGTTGTTTCCTTACACAAGGACTATAAATCATTCCGCTACGGTTCTGAAGGATTCTCCATGGCTTATGACATGTGGGTAAAAGAAGGTGGAAAACTGGGAGATATTTATGGAAACGGATTCGAAAGAGATGAAAATGGTAAGATTAAATTAAACGAGACAGGAAATCCAATCAAAGTTACAGGTAACAATACTTTACTAGGCAATGCTAATCCTGATGCTTTATTAGGATGGAGCAATACCTTTACTTACAAAGGATTTACTTTGTATTTCTTGATTGATGCACGTATCGGAGGAGATGTCATGTCATTGACACAAGCACATCTTGACGCAATGGGAGTCAGCAAAGAATCCGGAGAATCCCGTGATCGCGGTTATGTGGAATATGAAGGCATCCAATTCAAAGATGTTCCTAACTTCTATGGTACAGTCGGAGGACGTAACGGCATCTCAGAATACTATATGTATGATGCAACGAATGTACGCTTACGAGAATTGACACTAGGCTATTCATTCCCGGAAACCCTCCTTGCCAAAACCAAATTCATCAAAGGATTAGATCTCACATTGGTTGCACGTAACTTATTCTTTTTGTACAAAGATGCTCCATTTGACCCGGATGCAACTTTATCAGTAGGTAATACTCTGCAGGGCGTTGATGTGTTCGGCATGCCGACTACACGTAACATCGGTTTCAACGTTAAGTTCACATTCTAACCTTAAAAACAAAGACATTATGAAAAGTTCAAAATATATTTCAATTTTATGCATGGGCGGCCTCCTGAGTCTTGCCTCATGCACAGACGGATTCGAATCTGACAATAAAATCAACGGTAGTTTTGATGATACTGTAAAAGAATATGATTTCCAAAAATACACTACTAACTTTGAGACAATTCAAAAAGGTATTTATTTTAACTACGACTGGGGAGAAGGCACCACTTGGCCTTGGCAGACATTCCAAAACTTGAATCATGATATGTTCTCAGGATATTTTCATGATTTTGCCTCCAAATTCAGCGATAAAAATACAGTATATGCATTAGAGGCCGGATGGACAGCCAGTGCGTGGAATTATACTTATAATTATATATTTCCAGTAGCCCATAAATCAACATTAATTACACAAGATGAAGCCAAATACAAACATTTTTATGGTGCGACCCTTGTTTTAAAAGTAGAAGCCATGCACCGTATAACTGATACTTATGGCCCTATTGTCTATTCTAAATTCGGAAAAAACGAAACAAACTCTGTTGATACCCAGGAAGAAGCTTATAAAGCATTCTTTGATGA
>ENA-OPFF01000284-OPFF01000284.1-human-gut-metagenome-genome-assembly--contig:-NODE-284-length-12291-cov-1.719598_pt1 | contig 12291 bp, 29 predicted proteins | sample MGYA00241713_ERZ501558 | MGnify/ENA primary metagenome ERZ501558 (study PRJEB25962, sample SAMEA2042429) | human gut metagenome | biome: human gut; feature: human-associated habitat; material: faeces...
GGCTGCATTCATAATATCCGGACTATACTTCGTGCTTAGAATAGTACGGGTGTAAGAATCCATGTACACGAAATACCACAAGTCAGCAGCAGGATATATATGCAGCATACATATATTGATAGAGGGCGGTAACCTCTGTATGATGTCCTGCAAGGTATAAGCAGGAAAGCAGCCAATTAAATTCCCAAGTTTTACATAGCATCGTCCATAATTATACTTCATATCTTCTGATATATTTGGGTAGCATTCATCATGCCAACACATACTTGAATGCGCTTGTATCTATACCATCGTAGATACCGTACTTCTTTTTAAATTTCTCGTCCATAATTATTCAATTTTATAAGTTTCTAACATACATTGTTCACATTGATGAAAAAAATCATTTTCTTTCAACTTTAAAGCAATTTCATAAGCTATATCATATGCCAGTTCGTCTAAATCCTTGTCCAAGTAATATGTCTCGTCTTGCAGGCAGGCAAAATCTTCATCTTGTTCAATTTGTTCTTTGAAGTAATCAAATCCCACTTTTTCATCTTCAAAGAAATCAGTCCATATCCAACTATCTTTGCTAATGTTGTCAAATTGACGTTTGAGGGATTGATATGCTAATCTTAAAAGTTCTTCATTCATAGTTATTCTCTCTTATTTAAATAAATCAAGTTGTGTATGTTTTTGTACTTTCCCAAGTATGAAGTCGCAAATGAAATTCCTTGCGTAGTCCGGTGAAATCATTGACCGTTCTTCGGAACAAATTCCTGCTTCCTTTCCCTTTTTACTTTTCATTATTGTTTTAGTTTGTATTGGCTTCTGATAACTTCTTCCATTTGTTGGTTTACAGTTTACAAACCAATAAGCTGTTGGTTTTTTAAAATAGTCACCTCTTTTTGTTCTATCTTTGTCAATAAAAGTATAAGGTATGAAATTAGCTGGAAATAAAAGATAATGCGGCTGTGTAGCAGGATTTTCGACTATCAATCTTAAACCTTTCAAATCACAAACAGCAAACAATTTATATAATAGCATATAGAATTTATTTCTATTATTTACCCTTTCTAATACTATACTATATTGCTCTTTTTTATCTTTATGATAAAGATTATTGGATGCCATTTGATAGTAATTAGCCTGCATGCATTCAAAGTAAATGCAGGGGAAGAAAGCTATAATTAAATCATCTTTCGTGATATTATTAAATATGCTTTCCTCTTCATCATATGCTTTTTCAATCTCTACAAACAAGTCTATCTGATAGTCAGTCTTTCCGAATGAATTTTGTATATCATAATCGAAAGATTCATATCCAAGTTTTCTAAACTCGTCACGGAATGTTGCGCTTTGTTCAAAGAAGCAATGTACTTTCCCTTTTATTTCCATCTCCTTTTCTTTTAAGACTTATATCAATTGACAACCTATCAGCAATTTCCTCCTTAATTATCTCCCTGCATAAATTCCTTATCATAGAGTAATCACCATGTCTTTGTATCTCGTTGGAAACCATACAACGAACCCACCTCTCTATATCAACGTCGTTTCCGTAGGTGTTATGAAAGATACGTTTGACTTCTTCTTTCACGATTGGAATCATAATTTCCTTTATATCCTCTTTAGTCAACTTTAATTCGTTATGGATATAGTTTTTTACTTCTCTGTATCTATATTTGCCCATAATCAACCTCCATTATTCATTAACCTATTCATCCAGTCTATAGCCTCTTCTATTGATTCAACGTATCTGTATTCTCTTGTTACACAACGTTGCATATATTCAAAACATATTCTTCCGTAATCGTCAAAATAGATGTTATACGCTCCGTAGTCATTTGCTCCAGTACATGGAATCCCAATCTCCAAAGCTTTTTGAACGTCTTCTGCATTGCAAGACATATAAGCATGAACTACATCACTACAATATACTCCTTCTAATCCTCTTAATTCTACTATTCGTTCCATATCATTACTTGTCTGTTTCTAAATGTCCGTTTTCAATCACCCAACACAACATCTGATAGGCTGCATTCATAATATCCGGGCAATACCCACCATCTATGCTTTCCTTTCATTCTCCATGTAAGATTTAATCTATAACTTACCTTATTATATTCTATAATTAATTCGCAAGTAAGTCTATAAATCTTGTCTTCTTTTTTAAATATCTTTTCAGTCATAATCTTTAAAATATTTTTGGTTCTTCATCGTATGGGGATTTTACTTCAATTTCGGTTATTACCGTAATTTTATCCCTATTGTACCCGTTTGAACCAATTACGAACTCACCGTTTTCTACAAATTCCACCCTTGTAATATGAGATTTATAGCCTCCGCTGGATATCTTTACATCTTGGTCTAAATCTCGTGCAGTAAGCAATAAATGCGCTAAATCTCGTATTGTCATTTCTCACCTCCTTTCAAATATCCATTTTCTACACACCAACATAGCATTTGGTAGGCAGCTTTGATAAAGCTATCATCTGATGTTGTAGTAAACCAACTTCCGTCACCTTCATTATTCAGGTAATCTACTACCCACAACTCGTCATAATAATATAGGTTAAGATAATATGTTCCTTCATTCAGATTAGGTTGGATGCTGCGTGGAAGCATTTCGATAATATCCTGCAATGTAAAAGTATATAACATTTCTTCCTCTGGTAGTATAGGTCTTAGCGAATAAGCAAATTCCAGATGATAATACTTATCACATAATTCTATTGGTATTTCGGGAGAACCTTTCATTTCTCTATATGGCAACCAAACCATGCTTCCTTTGCTTATATCAACACCTAATTCTTTTAGGTGCTGCATTTGCTTGATATTTAGAACTTGATTTTTCATTTTGTTTCCTCTATTTCTATGTTAGTCACTTTGCCACGGCTGATGAAACGTATTCTATTATTTGTACTTAATCCAAAAATATTACACAAACAGTCCTCCTTTAAGCATTTGCGGCAAGTGTAAAACAAAGAGCATTTATCGCAATAGCAAATAATTGTTCTAAGATTTATTGCCTCATGTAGCACTCCGTCAATTATTATTCCGTTCTTTACTTCCATATCTAACAATTTTATTTTTCTTGCAAAACCTTATTGAATATCTCACCGCCTTCCGTATGTCTTCGTACTCATTTATGCTATATACGTTATATGTACGGAGCTTTTGCATAATCATTTCTTCCATAAAAGGAAGTATCTCTTTCTCAAACATTCTTCCACTCTTTACTTCCATATCATTCTACTAATTCAAAATGAACATTTACATTGTCTAATCTCTCATTTTCAGAACAAAATCCAAAGTTTTCTTGTTTCCATCCTAATGCTTCATAATCTTTAGCACAAATCGGTCTAAAATAGCAAGCATCACATGAAACTTTTTCATCACGTACAACTTTGACTTGATTATACCCGACTTGAATAATATCTCCAATATTTAACTCCCTACGCTTCATAATATTCTTCATTTAATGTTATATCACTTGTATTTTTCGATTTTCTCGTCCAACTCCTGCAATCTCTTGGCTATGTAGGAAGAATTGGAATTTTCGCTCCTATAAGGGCTTTTATCCGATAAGAAAAAGTCTTTCTGTTTGTCAGATAAAGAATAGAATCCGTCCCAGCTATGGCAGATGGCTTCGTTGACAATGGCATTGGCAAGAATCGGATTGCCATCGGAATACTTTTCCAACTTGGAATACATCATCTTTGCGCCTCGTTCCGTCTTGTACTGCTTCTTTATTTCGTCCTTGTAGTCAAGCCAGATGTTCCAAGCATCTTTCAGTTCCTCACTGACATAGGACAAGTCGGCACGGACATCAAATAATTTACTTGTTGTCGAAGCACGTTTCTTACCTTTCAATATAGCGATGGCTTTCTTTGTATCTTCTTCGGAGATACCCAACAAGGCATTGGTCTGAATAAACTTGTCCTTATGTTTAAGAAGCATGTCCGAATCATCATCAAGAATAACATAACTTTCAATTTCTTCGTGCTCAAAACAGTAACGTTGTATTTCGCAACCGCGAGGAAGTGTAAAATGAGTATCTCTATTTCCATGTTTGAAGCAATACATTCTGTCAGTACATCCGACAATAAGTTCGGGATATAAAAAAGGCTGGTGTCCTGCTTCTCTCTCCAAGTCAACCAAATTCTCTATGGTCTGTTTCAAGTTATGTCCCCTCCAAGAAGAAGTAATCACTATCTTAGCATCCGTAGCATCACATATCCTCTTTATCAATTCCATTTTTTCTGGGTCAAGTTGCCATTGGCAACGATGGGTAGAAACAACTCCATCAATGTCTAAGAAAATAATCTTCATGGTACTTATATTTTAAAGTTTAATAATGCCTTCCGCTTTCATCCGAATATCTAATATTTTTTCGTCTTTAGCTTCATCATTACTTATTCTAATAGTTTTAATTCCAATCGTTTTAAAGTCCTTATCCCTAAACGAATCTTTTTCATTCTGTTTTGATGATGAATGATATATACCATCAATCTCTAAAGCAATTCTTAATGTAGGAATAAAGAAATCCAAGAAGTAAATCTTTCGATTGATAACAAAAGGTGCTTGGTGGATAAAATTAATACCTTTTTTAATCAGATAATTTCCCACAAAGTGTTCATACTTATTTGCTTTGTTTTGTAAATCATATCTATGGACTTCAATCCAATCCTTCGTACTATCCGACATACTGGAAAACTTAGCAATGATTGCATAGTCTTTGATATAACTTTTTGCATTATAAAGTCCTAATGGAGTTTGAACAATAAGTTTCTTCTTAGTCGTTCCTTTGTTCCATTTCTTGTTTTTAGGCTTCTTTTTCATAATATTTCAATTACTAATATAGTTTGCCTTTTATATCCTTCATACCATTTATCTAAAGATTTAAAAGATAAATAATAAAAAGAATATTTTCGGCTTACTTTAACGCCTACATGCACTAACAACACTCCCGTACCCTCCACCTACTTATGTAGGATTTATATTTTCGTTCTATGTAATCTACTTCGTTATTAAAAGGCATGAAGTCGATAGTTGTCTGGCAAGGCATTGCTATCATTATCCAGCAGTTACATAGTTTGTTAGTACAATATCCCATTTTCAATGTTAAAGCATCGTATGCGAGGTGTGGAGATAAGAAACCTTCTGCCGTTTAGCATAATAAAGCAAAAAGCACCGAGAAAACTCCCAGTGCTTTTAGATTTGCTATACACTGGCAGGCTGCACGATTGCAGGTAGAATGTGCCAATGTAAGCTATATGTTGAATTGCTATTGAATCCTAATATCGTTTATCACCGAACATTCTACCTCTCGATTGCAATGCAAAGAACGCTGTTATTTTTGAAAGTTCCAAAAAACAAGTCAAACTATTAACAATTATTAATCATCCAGCTCAAATAGGTTCTTTTTTATCTGCCAATACTCTTTAACCTCCGGCACGCTGATAACTCCCTTGCTGTTATTAATGTCATACACTTGGAAGTACAGAATTGTCTTCTTGCTTTTGTTGGTATATACTTGTACAAAAAGTCCAGTAAACAACTCAAACTCACCTTGCATGAATTGTTCCGCTTTGAATGTGCCTTGTATCTTATGTCCGTCTTGGATTATGGTACAAGTCATATCCCGGTTGAACTTCATTGTCACCAAGTTTGGCGGTGTGCTTACATTCTCGTTGCGGTCTTGTATATATTGCACAGTCCATGTGCCGTACAAATAGTTTAGCTGGCTCTTCCAGTCTGTTTGCGCCTGCATACTTGCCATCAGTGAAAGCAGGCAAATCAATGTCATTACTAACTTCTTCATTGTCTTATCAGTTTTTCAATTATTGTTCTTAGTTCCTTTTCCCAATCCTTATTCCCGTGCATAGGATAACTTAGCTGATGCCAACTGTGGTAGTCAAATAGCTTCATCCGGCACGGGTAGTAATCAAACAGTTTCTTCTCATTGTGGAATACTCTGATGTGCTTTCCCTCATACTCTCCGATATTACTCGATTTAAGTTTATAGACCGCCAAAATTTCGTTGAACTTCTCCATTGGAGTAAATATACTTTTCGCCATGATTTAGTCCTCCTTTTTTGGTGTATAACATCCCATCAGCTTGTAGTTAGGCATCAGCTTGTCAATGCTCTTAATCTCAAATCGTGTATAAGTCACACAATTTGGATATATCTTACAGAGTCCGTTGATTATGTACTTGTCATTGAAGTACATTTCAAGCTTCATATGTACCTCAGACGCAGAATATTGCCTTTTGTCAATAAAGAATATTCCGTCCATCTCACTTGAAAACGCTCCATTAGTCACTCTGAACAAGTCGCGAAGTTCTTGTATCACGTCTTGTATGCTAATCGGTTGTTTTTCCATTTTCAAATCAAATATTTATTATTGCTACTGTTAATGCTATGAAGATTATTGCTATTATTGCAGCACTTGTCAAGCATCCTTTTTCGTATTCATCCTCATTTTGAGGAGTATTTTCATTATACCAATCCAATATATGTTTCATATTTCAACTTTTGTATAGTTACTAAAATTACAATATAGATACTTATGTGATAGCCAGCCTCCATATTGATATTTATCGTTAACATATTTACATGTAGATATCCATTGTGTTTTGTTGATAATTTCATACATCACGTCTTTAAACATGAAAATATCACCAACATTCAAATTTGACAACTTTACTGTTTTCATAACTATTCTATTTGTTATTTTTGTTCTACACAATCCGGGCAACAATCACATCCCATATTATTCTCCTTTCAGCTTTTTAATCAATACATCACCCATACTTACGCTCATGTCAGCTATGGCTATTATTGATTTGTTCTCATATTGTGGATTATTTAAAAGTGTTTGCATTGTTGCTATTGCAGCATTTATCCGAACCTCTTCCCAATCACGCCCCTTTGCTTCTCTCTTCACTTCATCAAGAAGAATAAGTTCATCACCTAAGAACGACTGTTTCCCGTCCTCTGTTACGTAAATGTTGGTATATTCCCCAGCCTTTATTACGTCAATTGTTTCTTTGGTTGCTATTAATATTGCTTTCATCTCTTTATAGTTTTAGTTTACAAGTCACTGCCTGCTATTATGACAAGTCAGCCCGTTCTATTACTGATACGATTTTAGAATCTCTATAGGAGCGGAAATGGCTTTTTACTACACGATATCTTAATTTGACCCTATCCCCAACCTTTAGTGCAGTTGTCATATTGAAAGCACCACTTATCATCTCAAAGGCGTGCCATTTATTCAAATACGAAAAATTTTCACTTGCCGCCAACTCTTCGGAATCTATTTTAAACTTCCACTTGGCAAACCTATTATATCGCCTCAGAATATCAACTACAATTCCTTCCCAATAATAATACTTGGGCTTCTCTCTAATCGCTTTCATACGCGCGATATTTACTCTTCTTTTCAGTTCAGCCTTAAGTTGTTCATTGGAGTAGTCGGAAAGCCCTAATTCGTCTTGCATGGAATGGATTACAACGTCTACTATAGCATCCTTCCTATTTGCAAATACAGAAAGTAGTTTTTCCCTTACTTCTTCTTTACTCTCATACACAACTTCGTCAATCTGCATCTTTACATTAAAGACGTTGCCCTTTTTAGTTATTAGGGCTATTTGAAGTATCTTCATAAGTTATATTCTTTGTATTTAGAAATTGAATTGAACGTAGCTTGTACGCGGCTACTAATATACTGATAAAAATTAGCATTCGTGAAGTCAACTCCGATAAACAGTTTGCTGTTGTTCCTATTAGCTTCCTGCATGAGTTCCTTTATTTCCGCTTTGTAATCTTTAGTAAGGACAAAACTTGTACGGTATTTAGTCCAGTTTAAGAAGAATAGTTCTTCATCCGTAGAATTTTCATTCAGTATAGGTATCACTTTTCGTAGTATTCTACAGAAACAAGAAAATTCTTCACTTTCAATCGTAGCTTTATTTTTTGTAATAGCCCCTTTGAGAATAGCTTTTTCTTTTGTTTCATCTTTAATTTGATAATTACTATTAGCACGTCCAGATAGTATGCCTTTTGCTTTATTCACCGCTAAAGCTGCCTTTGTTCTTATAGATACTAATAAAGCTTCCCTTTCTGCCAAAGCGAAAAATAAGGTAAGGGTAAATTTGTCTGTATGTGGAATATCACAAAAATAAATATTTCCTTCTCCCATTTCGTCATATATTTGTAATGCTTCAACCGTATTTCTAAATCGGTCAGTTTTAGCTATTATTAATATTGCATTATTTTCTTTTGCAAAAGATATTGCCTTCCTTAATTCAGTGCATTCATTTAGGTCCTTACCCGTATATACTTCGCAAAAGTCAGCTATTAAAGTTCCGTTTTCTATTTGAACAAAATGATTTATTATATTTTTTTGTGATTCAAGACCCAACCCGGTTTTCTTTTGATATATGGTAGAAACCCTTCTCCATGATACAAACTTTTTCATAATCAATCTTTTTTAAATTTCCATATAAAGTTATTAGCTTGTTTATACTTCCCTTCACAACATTTTGAGATATTGCTTCTGCAAAAGCCTAATTCATTTTGTATATCTGTTAAAGAATCCCATTCTTTAATATACTTGCCATCAAGTGTATATTGTATAACTTTCTTTTTAATAGCATTATTTTTAGCAATAGCACTCCTATCATAATGTGAAGCATAGGTTTCTTTCGCCCTTTGCATGGCTGTACCATAGTTCATATTATATTCAGCTGTACACCATTCTAAATTATCTGCCCTATTATCTTTTTTATTTTCATTGATATGGTTAACTTGCTTATAGTTGTGAGGATTTGGTATAAAATTCTGAGCAACCAATCTATGAATATAGATAAGTTTAACTTTATTGTTAACATGTAGACCTACAAATAAATAATTTCCTTTGCCATCTAAAGAAGGAATTAATATTCTTCCTTTTTTAAAATAAGAAGTTTTAGGAGTTATGACAATTCTATCTTTGCTTCTAACACGACCTAAATTGCTTACTTGATAATATTGCTCAAATCCAATAATATCTTTCCATATCTCATTATTGCTATTATCCATCTTATTACTAACTGATTATTATTATTACAGACAAAGCTATTCCGGCTATAAGCCAACTGATAACATCACTACTATATTTGAAGTTAGGACGTAGTATGATGGCAAATAAAGCCACAATATCCCACACCAATAGTAGAAGCATGAACTTTCCCATTATCTGCCTAATTTAATGAGTTCTCCAGACAACAAACAGCCGATAAATCCGATAATTATTATTAATGCCATAGTTTTTTAATATTTAGAAGTTATACAAATTGTTTTGATATGGTAATGCAGCCTAAACCCGTGTTTCTGTTAAACTGGCTGATTTTAATGTTGATATTAGGCTTTATAAGCTCTTTTGCATTATCGACTAAACTGATGTATTTAGATGCGTTAGCTTCTATAATAAGGGCTTTATACATTTATTCGCACATAGCCATATACTTTTTAAATTCTCCTTTGTTGAAGCGGACAACTATTTTTCCGTGTGTTTCAATAAATTTGTTGTGCCCTACATAAAACTTTCTTTCATCATTGCAATGCACCAATTTATCACCTACGTATAGATACGTTCTTTGTCCCATGCTGTACTTACTATCTACTGATATGCTATTAAAGTAAACCGCTTGTTTCTTTGGAATGCCTACAGACACAATGTTTTCCAGAAGTTCCATGTTTGCTTTTGCCTTCTCAAAGTCTTCTTCAAAATTTTTATAAGTTTTCATACACTACTTTATTGTTATATTATATATATTATATATATTATATATATTACCAAAACAGTTATAACTTTTTGTTATAATGGAAGCTTATGCTCTGATAATATATACGGGTGCTTTAAATTAGTAATACCATGATACAATATTTCGCGCTTTGTTTCTGCCTTATAAATAAACAGATTTCCGTTTCTCACTGCCTTCATTATATCATTGATATTCAACCCTTGCAGGCTTATAAACTCTTTTAGTTCGGGCTTAAATTTCGTTATTAACTTCATGCTATTACCTAAAAACGTAGTTACACAAATTAGATAACCAACACATTAACTGAATAGCCATCATAAAAATGAACATTCCACACAAAGCGGCTGTAGCTATTACAATTCGTTGCCATATAATGCGATAATCACGCTTTAATATTTTACCGCTAACAAAGCGTCCGTTATAAAAATCTGTTATACTCATAGTTCTATTATTATTATTTGAATTCAAATTTAATTCCTTCCGGCAATAGAGAATAGTCTATATTTTTAAGCATGTTATTATATTCTTCTTCTGTTACTTTGTCGTGATAGCTATAATAATTGAAAACTACATTATTACCTTCAACATAGTAGATATAATTATCTGATAATAATCCAGCCCCTAATATAGCTAATTTTACATCTTTTTCTTTTGTTGCTTTGTTTATTCTTTTTTCAAAGGTTTTAATCACTTCGTTTTTTCTTTTCTCTATTTCGGCAATTCTTTTAGCTTCTTGGCGTTCTTGTATCGCGCTTTCCGTATAATATCCAGATAATATTTTCCCCTCTATTTCTTCGCGTTCTTCGTCACTTAAAACAAGTCTGTGGCGTTCTTCGCTTTCCTTATATGGATTAACCCAAACATCACCCGTTAATTCTTCCAGTGCTTGTATTGCTTTCCTGCTTTCTTCTTGCCATCTTTCCACAATACCAAGCGCAAACAATTGGTATTTAAAATAGTCTTTGTCTTCACACTTTGCCAAAAATTCCAGTTCTTCATCAGTTACGCGCAAATATTTCTTTGCTTGCTTTTTATCTTTTTGCAAAAGGTAATACCCATTTCCAACTGGATATAATGGCACACCATGCCAATCGCATAAATGAAGGTCTACAAACATTTTTAACTTTGGCGAAGCTTTTAATATTCCTTCAAGAAGGCAACTATACCCAATATTATAAAAACGCCCGTTTCCTTTCTTTTGATAGAGTATGCCCGTTATACTCCATGAACACATACCGTTCTTACATTCATCATGCAATTTAATGGTTGCTATTACTTTATAAGTATTACCGTTATCGATGTATATTTTCGATACTGTATGTTTTAATGTATTCGTTTTCATATTATTTTGCCATTTTAGTTATACACTGAAAAAATACACTTTGTTTTGATATGCCCTACAAATAAGTAGAGCATACCTATTAATACGTTTTCTTTTCATATTATCCGATTATATGAATACTGCCTTCGCTATTTACGTAATATTCCATACCACATAAAGAATATATGGGAATATAATAATCGCGCCATCTATTACCGTTATTATAGAAGCCTACAAACTGAAAGCGTTCACCCTTGTAATTATCAAGTATATTCATTTCCCGATAACCGAACGGATTGTTTTTTCGTTCCTTTCCCGTGGGTGTCTTATACAAGTTCATAAGCCACTTATACCCCTTCGCGCTTTGTTCCTCTGTTACTTCTATTTCGATATCACAACTGGGATAAAAGTTTGCAGCTTCATTATCACCATTATTTGCCCGTTTTTTCAAAAGTAATACTTCACGCTCTGTTATTACTCTGTTTGCCAAAATGTTTTCGATTATTTGAGATGTTTCTAACTTTTTCATATCATTTGTATTTTAAATTACCAATTTTACATTTTCAATATTTAACAGTTCTACCATAACTAACTTTTCCGTTCTTATTTACTCTGATAGCGGTTAAAGAATGTACTTCGCCATCTTTCCAGCTAACTATACAAGTGTCTGTTAGTTCCTTAATACATTCCTTTGGCGTATAAGCCAACCATATATGTTTCTTTGCTTCTTGCAACGTTAAAAACATTTCGTTGCATCCATCTATAGTATAAGTTCTCATAGTTTACTCCTCCGTTTCGTTTTCTATTTCTATTTCGTCCACTTCTTCGCGGTTGCTGCTTGTTACTACGATTTTATTTTCTTCAATGTAGTTTCTAACGTCTTCTTTCACGTTCTCCAGATAATCGTAAGTTTTCATAATTCTATATTTTTAAGTGATTGATTTTCAATTTTCTGTACTCTGCATTTCCACGGGCTTGTAACCGTCTTAGGCTGCATTACAGATGAAGTACGGGAAAATCAGATGGCTATCAGATAACAGCTATATATTATAGCCATATATCCATAGGCTTATATCCTATTTCCCGTTCCTTCTTCATATCATTATCTTAGATATAGTTAAGTAGTGTATAGGTAACGACTTCCTAAATACTTGCTGCAATTACGTTTATTGCACTT
>ENA-OPFF01000294-OPFF01000294.1-human-gut-metagenome-genome-assembly--contig:-NODE-294-length-12051-cov-1.839613_pt1 | contig 12051 bp, 9 predicted proteins | sample MGYA00241713_ERZ501558 | MGnify/ENA primary metagenome ERZ501558 (study PRJEB25962, sample SAMEA2042429) | human gut metagenome | biome: human gut; feature: human-associated habitat; material: faeces...
GAAACATCATAACCCTCATAAATGCCTGTTTTACAGCTTAACCCTATACTTTAAGAGAGTAAAGCTATGAGTTGTCACCCATAAAACTATGAGTTGTCACCCGCAAAACTATGAGTAAGGAAGTTTAACTACTTTCAATCTGAAAGCATAGTTCAAACATTTCCTTATCACACCCCCAATTTTTGCAGTATCAGAGAAAATTCGTATCTTTGCACCGAATTCTATCCATTCCTTCCATACCGCTCCTTCCATGCCATCCCCACAACTCCTTCCGCCCAGCTTCAGCACGCGTCTCTCCATCCGAAGTATTAAAAGGAAAAAGATAAAAAAGGTATGGCTTTTCGAGTTATTTTTTGTACTTTTGCAGCCGATAACGCATTTTGCGAACAAAACAGGATTCTTTAAAGAAAAGAAAGGAAATAACAATGAAGAAAATATTATACTTTGTGGCAGCCCTGGCTGCTGCATCCTTTATCACTACGATGGGTACCAGCTGCAAGTTTGCACCCGACCAGCATGACGGCGACACGGTAGCTGCCAGCGAGTTTTACCCGATAGATACCTCTGCGGCTCATGCCAAGAAGATGGCGAAGATTGCTGCCATCAAGAACGGAAAAGACAGTGTAGGCATCTATTATGTGGGCAGCAATTCTACCAAAGACCTCATCGAGCTCGTATCCTATCCTTCACGCCGCGACACGATGATGTACAGCAAGACCCGACACATAAAGGTGAAGGGCAATGCCGACATCAACCACGTGATTCGTGTAGACTTCTATCTGCATAACGGCAAGGATTCGCTGGTGAAGTATGTTGAGGAGGTGGTACTTTAGCCAATAACCCAAAAAAATCAGCACAAAAAGGCTAGCATACAAAAACGCACGCTAGCCTTTTTCGTATTTTATCTAACCTGAATTTCAAATCACTTAATAGCCTATAAACTATCAACTAATCATAGAATCCCGGCTGCTTATACTCAATGCCCAGTTCATCATCTACTGTTGCGATGACACCCTGAATCTGACCCATGGCAAACATACGGCCGAGGAGAGTGTAACCGGCATTGTGACCATGATTGCTCTCATCGAATACGCCACCAGGCTCATCAGTGAAGGTCATACCGTGGTCTACTCGCATTGGCAGACGACGGCCGGAATTGCACTTGCCTTCCTGCTCAGCCTTCTCGAAGATGCGGCAAAGTTCAATGAGATGGCCGCGACCACCCAAGTGAGAAGCCTCTGTAAAGTTGCCGTTAGGGAAAATGTAGCAAGAGCGCAGATGAACAAAGTGAGTGCGGTCGGCAAACTGCTTCGCCATTGCCACACAATCGTTGTGCTCGCCGGCAGAGAATGAACCTGCACAGAAAGTCAAACCATTGTGCTTGTTTGGCACTGCATCCAACATCCACTGGATATCCTCGGCACGACCGATGATTCTTGGCAAACCGAATACAGGATAAGGAGGATCGTCTGGGTGAACACACATATTGATATCGTACTCATCGCAGATAGGCATGATAGCCTCCAGCCAGTACTTCATGTTCTCCTGCAACTTCTTCTTGTCGATACCATCATAAAGCTTCAACAGGTCGCGGAACTTCTGGACAGGAGCTGAATCGCCCTCGCTGAAGTTACCGGATACAAAGCCCTGGGTCTTGATGATGATATTCTCTACCAGGGCATGATCCTGCTCTGGTGTAGAAGTCTTCTTGATTTCATCAGCCTCAGCCACGAGGTCTCTGCCCCACTTGTGCTCCTTAGAGAACTCAGCCCAATCCTCACGAGCGCCTTCACGCTGCAGGATATAGATGTCAAAGTAGGCAAACTCACCCCAGCTCATATAGAGGTTGTTGGCTCCGTTAGGATTCTCGTGTGCCAAATCGGTACGAGCCCAGTCCAAAACAGGCATGAAGTTGTAGCAGATGCACTTGATGCCTTCCTCGCCCAGGTTGCGGAGACTTTCCTTGTAAACCTCAATCTGATGATCACGGTCAGGACCACCATATTTCAGGGTTTCAACCACAGGCAAAGACTCTACCACGCTCCATTTCATACCATAAGACTCGATGTACTCCTTGAGTTCATGAATCTTCTCGCGTGTCCAAACCTCGCCCAGAGGAACATCGTGCAATGCGGTAACAATGCCCTCAACACCAATCTGCTTCAACTGTGCAAGTGTAATCTTATCTTTCTTGCCAAACCAGCGCCATGTTCTTTCCATATATATATTATAATGTATAAGTTTAAAAATGAATTATCTTGCAGAAACATATTTATGCAATGTCTGTCTTACGGCACCCTTGCCGGCAAAGAGTTCCTTCACCATGCCCTCAATCTGCTCACCGAAGCCAGCCTCATAGAGATCGAGACCGAACACATCCTTGCGGGAATAGAGATTCTTCAAGCAAGAGTAGTCCTGATCAGCCTTGCCTACCTCCAGAGGAGCTACGATGGCCTGCAGTTCTGCCAACAATGGGTCGGAAGATGGCTCGAATGGCTTCAGGTTATCATCCAATGCCTTGAGATAACGGGCATAACCTGCTAATACCAAAGGAATCAACACGAGATTGCTCACGTCGAGACCACGGTCGATATACTTCTTGATAGTCTCACCGAAACGGATAGAGAGCTTCTGACTGGTATCAGTAGCGATACGCTGAGGAGCATCCGGCATGAAAGGATTAGGCAGACGCTTGTTGATTACGGTGCCGATAAACTCGTATGGGTTCAATACGCCTGGGTCGGTAACCACCGGCATCGCCTCGATATAACCGATCTTCTGGATAAAGGCACGCAGGTCCTCATCCGCCATCTCGGCAGAAATCAAGGTATAGTCGAGCAGGCAGCCATAGATAGACATCGCTGTATGGAGAGGGTTCAGACAGGTGGTTACCTTCATGGTCTCAACCTCATCTACAGTCTTGCGGGATGTATAGAGCGCACCGCCCAACTCCAATGGCGGACGACCATGGTATAAGTATCCTCGCAAACGAGATACTGCACTTCCTCGGCATTTACGAAAGGAGCGGTGAAGGTATGCTTCTCGGTGATAATCGTATTGTTATCCTCGAAACCATCCTCAGCGAGCATCGCCTGTACCTTCTCGTGTGGACGAGGAGTAATCTTATCAATCATAGACCAAGGATAGGTAATCTTGCTGCTGTCATTGATATAATCTACGAAACCAGCCTCTACGATACCATCCTGTGCCCAACGCTCAGCATAAGCCTTTACGCCAGCCTTAACATGGTCGCCGTTGTGAGAACAGTTGTCGGTAGACTGAAGAGTAAGTGGCAACTTGCCTGCCTTATAACGCTCATAGAGAAGAGCGGTAAGCTTACCCATAGCAAATACTGCATCGAGACCACGTGCCAGATCGGCATCATTGAAAGAATATCCCTTCTCGGTGATGGTGAAAGTTACCATCTGCAGACTTGGTGCCTGGAAAATCTGGACCAATCGTGCCCAGTCCTCACCAAACTGCTTATCCGCCTTGAGGCTTTCTGTGATAGAAGCGATGACCTTCTTCTCGATGGTTCCGTTGCTCTGGAGGCTGACGAGAAGAGAGAGATTATTGTAAGGGCGATAAGCCTTGTCGATAATTTCGTAGTCGAAGCTTTCTGCTACGATGACACCACGGTCGTACTTACCGGTGTTTAGTGCATCGTTGAGGATAGCGGCAGGGAACGCACGGAAGATGTTACCTGCACCAAAGTGAACCCAAGTAGGCTCGTCGTGAGTCTTCTTAGCTACGGCTGCGATGTCATACTTAGGAAGCTCATAACCCTTAGCTTCCCATTCTGCAACCTGAAAAATTTCAGAAAGAATGTCGTTCAGTTTCATACTTTTATAGTTTTTGATGTTGTTTTATGTATTTGCCTACAAAAGTACGAATAAATATCGAATCCCCCTCACATTTTCGCAAAAAAAAACAGAAATTGAACGAAAAGCAAACGATTTTGAACAAAAAAGCCTCCTCCCCCACCATGCAATACGGCAACCTCCCATTCATTACTCCAACCGCGAGAGGCGGTGGAGATCGGTGCCTACATAATCATACATCTGCCACTTCAGAAGCTGCCGACAGCGCTTCTGAACTCGCTGTCCATACTGACCCTTCAGACTGAACAGGTTGCGCTGGAACTTGATGCCCTGGGACTTCAATGCCTCATAATCCTTTTTCTTCATATACAGATAGCGCTCGGGATGAGCCAAAATCGGGGTATAGCCTTTATTCTTGATACGCTCCAATAAGCCTCGGAAATTCATTGGTGGGGCGAATATGCTGGTCTCTACCAAGAGATACTTCTCTGCTAACGGAAGAAGATCGTTCGACTTTAATCTACACTCGAAAAGAGCATCCAACATATTCTCGGCTGCCAAATGCAATCGCAACGGCTCTGCATTTCTCTGCTGACAGTCCTGAAGATACCTCTCCTTGAAATCTTCGAAGATGCGGCGGAGATCGGCGGTCTCGTTCGGCACATCCTCCATGATATGTGGGGTGAACCACACTTCCTTCATGCCGCTCTCCTCATAAATTCTCAACTGCTCCAGACTCTTTTCCGGGTCCTGAAAGCCGTCATCTACGCCGGGGAGGATGTGGCAATGAAAATCAATGCCACCAGGGAGAAGCTCTCGCTCCCCTGATGGCATACACTGATTAAATAGTTTTTGGAAGAATCTAAACATTTGTTTCTATCTTTCTATAATCCAATCATTTAAGATTTTGACCCCCATTCTTATCATTACCATAATGGTAATCATATCCGTAACCATAGCCATAACCATAGTGCTTGCCATAACGGCCACCACTTGCCTTGGTTCCATTCAATACAAGAGTCATATTCTTGTACTTCTTTTCCTTATAGAGTGCGTCGATCTCTGGCAACATGCTGCGCTCCATCAAACCGGCACGAACCACGAAGATGGTACGATCGGCAAACTGCTCAAGAATCTGGGTATCGGCTACTACCTCGACAGGAGGACAGTCGATGATGACATAATCATACACCTGACGTACCTGCTTGATCATCGCCTCCAAACGTGGAGTGAAGAGAAGCTCGGTTGGGTTTGGAGGAAGAGTTCCTACAGGAAGCACATCGAATCCCGGAACCAAATCCTTACAGTTCTCACCCTTGCAGATGATGCTGTGTATATCGTCAACTCTACCATTCAGGAAGTCGCTCAATCCCTCTCTAGGACTGCCGGCAAGGAGGGATGTCACACCTCTACGGAGGTCACCATCTATCAACAGAACTTTCTTCTTCTTGATGGCGAGTGACATCGCCATATTAGCAGACAAATGGCTCTTACCAGAACCCGGATTGAAAGAAGTAAAGAGGATGACATTCTGCTCCGGATGGGTTCCGATCGTAAACTCAAGGTTGGTACGCAATACTCGGAATGCCTCATTGACGACATCACGCTTGCCTGCCTTCACTACCATCTCACGAACCTCCTTTGGTTTCTTCCAGAACAGGATGCGCTCCTTCAGAGTTGGCATATTCTTGCGGCTGATAGAGAATGGAATCTCGCCCAGGAATGGCACGATGAGCTTCTTGAGATCCTTACGGCCACGTACGGTAGAGTTCATACTCTCACGGATGAAGATAATAACAACCGGAATGAGGAAGCCCAAAGCCAAGGCTATCAACAAATTTTTACGACGATCAGGAGATACTGGTCCGAAATCGCCTGTTGGAGGGGTAATCACGCGGGTATTATAAGCGGTGAACGCCTTGGAAAGCTCGTTCTCCTCACGCTTCTGGAGAAGGAAGAGATACAATGCCTCCTTAACTTTTTGCTGACGACCCACAGTCTGCAGGTACTTCGCCTGGTTAGGGTTGCTGGCAATCTGGGAAGTAGTAGCAGCCTCGTTAGCCTGAAGGGTGCCCAACTGTGTTCTCAGAGAGATGACGAAGTTGTCGAGACTGGCAGTGATGCTCTTGCGCATAGCGGCAAGGCTCTGATCGTAATCAGCTACCAACGGGTTCTGCTCACTGGAATTTGCCACGAGGTTGTTACGCTCCAACAGAGTCTTGTTGTACTCAGCAATCTGCTGCTCGATACCTGGGCTATCAATACCGGTATTAGATGGGAGAAGCTGGTTCTTACCCACCTTACCTGACAAATAATTATGAATATATTCAGCTATCGACAGACGGGACTGAAGATTCATAATCTGCGTGCTCACATCGCTGCTTTTCTGCATATACTGCTGTGCTGCAGCATCTACATCCGGCAAGAGATGAGAACTCTTGAAGGATGAAATATTCTTATCTACATCGCCCAACTCACGCTCGATGACACCCAAACGCTCGGTGATGAAGTGAGAGGTAGATACAGTCATTTTGTTCTTATCCTCCAACCAGTTCTTGCGATAAACGTTGATGACAGTATTGATAACATCCTCAGCTCGCTTAGGGAGTACATCCTTATAAGTAATGTCGATGATAGTAGATTTTGCATCGTTTTGACCTGCAGAGAGAGAACCCTTGATGCGGTCGGTCATTGCATAGATTGTGCTACGGGATACATAGAGGATTGGTGCTTTATCATTCTTGACAAACTGAGAGAAAGATGCCGCCTGTTCTACCTTGATCTTACCCAATGGGGTACGGATAATCTGTCCAATTTTCGCCTTCAATTCGCCATCGGTATCTACTGGAGTTCCCTCATTGGTAACACCCTTGAAATAGCTTACCTCGTAAGTTCCGTCAGGATGGAGCTGAAGCTGGAAGCTTCCGCTCTGCTCATCGGTGAAGCCGATGAAATCTACGATAACAGGGAGGTCGTTGCCATAGAGTGCCTGCTTATGGAAGGTGCCGTCAATGGCATAATCAACATCAAGCTTCAATTGCTTACCTGCCTCGAGGAGAACGGCTGGTGTCTGAATGGCAATAATTTCATTATTAATATTACTCTTTGCGTTTCCTAATCCTAAATCAGAGAACGTTGAAGAAACATCACTACCAATACCTTGTCCCTTGCCTTCATCCTTGATCATCAGGGATGCGGTACGCTGATAAACATTAGTGGTGGTGAGGTTATAATAGGTAGCGACACCGAGGGTAACCACCAGAGAAAGGATGAACCAATACCACTTTGCCAGACAGAGATAGAGAAGATCCTGAAGACGGAGGAAATCTTCTGTCTGTTGCTGGTTTGGACGAGCCATCGGATTTGGCTGTACCGGCTGATTTGCCGGTGTTGTATTCTGTATCATTTTTTATTGATATTAATTTACTTTCAAGAAAGTGAGAACTGACATAAGAAGAGATGCCATACTAATCCAGAAACCTGTTGATTGCACAGTGTTACCATTAAGGGTAGAACTGCGCTTCTTGGTATCGTTTGGTGTGACATATACTACATCGTTCTGCTGGAGATAGTAAGCTGGTGAATTGAAAATGTCCTTACCGGAGCAGAGGTCAATCTTATAGACCTTCTGATGTCCGTTTTCCTGACGGAGAACCATCACGTCCTGACGGCGGCCTTGAATCGTAAGATCACCAGCATTACTGATGGCATCGAGGATGGTTACCTTTTCCTCATCCATAGAGAATCTACCTGGATTAGCCACCTCTCCCATTACAGAATAATAGAGATTGCCCAATCCTACCGTTACAGTTGGGTCTTTAACGAGACTTGCCTCGAGGAGAGATTTCTTTATTTTTTCAGCAATCTGCTCACGGGTTAATCCTGCTACATGAATGGTACCTAATACCGGAAAATCAATATTACCCTTGCTATCTACCGTGTAGTAAAAGGCATCCTTGACATTACTGCTACTGCTGGTACTACCAGTGAGACTGAAGAGCTGTGTAATCTGTGGATCCTTGCTCTTGACACCGATATAAAGTTTATCGGTAGGCTTCACTGTAATGACTTTGTTTTGGAGGGTAATGACGGTATCAGGATTGTTGTTTAAATCCTGAAAGTAGGCTACGTCTTTTGGTGTGCCACAAGATGTAGCGGTTAAGAGCGCTACCCCTAGGGCTCCTAACAGCATGAATTTACTAAATTTCATTTTTTTATCTAGATAATGCAATTTTTTAATCATATACCTTTATCTTTTTTTCTTTTCTCAATTCTATTTTTTATCAGCAAATGATAGTATCTTTTTTTTCGAATCCCTTTTTCCCTTAACATAAGGGAGTTTTTTCGAATCCCTCCGTCTCCCTTTAGCCAAAGGAAGCTCCACCTCTAAGGCGGGTGCCCCTATTCTGAGCGAGTTTGCAGCCAGAGTAGAGTTTTTCCGGCTGCAAAATTAATGGTTTTTATTGATAATAAAGAATATATCGCTTTACAAAAGTGTTTTTTAACAAAAAAAAATAATTGCTTTTGAACACTATACTATTCTCAATATCCTATTCTTTTACTTCCTCGAAATCTTCGTTGTGGACACCACGGAGGGCTACGGCGTAACCTCCGAAATCGAAGACTAACTGACGGTCTCTATCTATTCTTACGATGTACCCCTCATATCCGGCGAAAGGTCCGGTTAAGACTCTTAGCTTGACATGGTCCCTCGAAAACTTCTCGAAAGGATCTCTCAGGAAGGTAATCTGTTCGGGATGCGTATGCATCACGTTCATGAAGGGCTGCATGATGGTGTCGCGAATAGAGGCGGGCTTACCCGTGCTGCAATGATACTGGGGAAAATATTGCTTCAAAAACTCCTGAATACCCTTTACTGTGCCCTGCAAAAAAACTAATCCAGAGACGGATGGCTCCAAGATCTTCTTGACTCCCTTCTTCTCTGCCTCATTCTTATAACAATACTGATAGGTCTGGTGGATGAAGAATGGTTGATGACCTCTCTCCTTATTATATCGCTTTAACCACTTTAGGAAATTCTTGGCTGCCATGTGTTGGAGGAAGAGATAGCTCCAGGATGTGGGATTTTCTTCCGGATTTTCTTTGCCGTTAATTCCCAAGCGTGCTTTTCCCGGCTCAGAACTGGATGGTTCCAATGCCTCTGAAGCTTCTGAGCCTGATGGGTTATTAGGCTCCATAATGTGAATGCCGTGAGGCAAGTTCTTTTTTCTATCTTTTCCCTTATTTGACATATTATTTTGTTTTTTGCAAAAATACTGCTTTTATTTGATATTTTAGCTATGTTCATACTAAAATATTTTGTTATTTCAACCTTATAGGTTAAAAATCTGTGGGACATCAATCACTCCTCTAATGCCTTGATCTGCTTTTTGGGAGTTACTCCCAGATTCTTCAGGCTCTCTACCCTTCTCATTACATTACCTGCTCCATCATAAAGCTGCTTTTTCGCTTTATCATAGGTGCCGGAGAGGCGGGTGAGGAGATCGCCTATGCTCGTGAAGGTGTCCTCAAAACCTACGACCTTGTCGTAAAGATCAGCAGCCGTCTTCACGATTTTCTCCACATTCTTGTTCTGCCGGTCATACTGCCAGAGATTATAGGCAAGCTGGAGTGCCATGAGCAGATTGCTTGGTGAGATGATGATAATCTTCTTCTGATAAGCATAACGGCTGAGATCCGGCTGCTGCTTCATCGCTGCGATATAGCTGGTCTCGTTAGGGATGAACATCAGTACGAAGCCGATGGCATCATCCACCAGTTTGGAATAGTCTTTGGCTGCCAGTTCATCGATGTGCTTTCGTACGCTCAGCGCATGTGCCTTCATCAGGCGTTCCTGTTCAGCCGCATCTTCAGCTGCCAGAGCATCGGAATAGGCGGTAAGCGAAACCTTGGAATCGATGACCACACTTCTGCCTTCCGGGAATCGGACGATGACATCCGGACGATAGTTCTTTCCCTCTTCATCTTTCGTATTCTCCTGAATGAAGAATTCCTCATCTTTACGAAGTCCGCTGTTCTCCAGGATGGTTTCCAGCACCATCTCGCCCCAGTCGCCCTGCATCTTGCTGTCGCCCTTCAATGCCTTGGTCAGGTTGGCAGCATCGGAGCCAATCTTCTCGGTCTGCTCCTTCAGGTTCAGTACAGCCTGCTGCTGTTCCTGCTGGAAGAGTTTCATCGTTGCCTCGAAGGTGTTCTGCAGTTCCTTCTTGTTCACCTCGTTCTGGGTTTTGCTCTCCTCTACCGATTTCTTGAAATCAGCAAACTGTTCCTTGATAGGTTTCAGGAGTTCATCCATCTGCAGACGGTTGGTTTCCTGCAGAGCCGACTGCTTGGCAGCCAACTGCTCAGCCGCCACCTTCTGCTGTTCTATCGTCATTCGCTGCATTTCCTGCTTCAGACTCTCGAGTTTCTGTGCCCACTGCTGGTCGCTTTCCGCTCTGAGTTTCGCCGCATACAGCCGCTCGTTCTCCATTTGAGATTTCATTGATTGAACCTCAGAAGCATGATGCTGTTTTATCTGTTCGATGTTAGCCGCCAGCACTTGAGCTTTCGCTACGAGCTGGGTTTTCTCCTCTCCCGCACTTTTTGCTTCCATCAGTTTCCCCACGAAGAATCCGATGGCAAGCCCTATGATGATTCCAATTACTATTTCCATTTATCCTTGTTTTGAATGATTCTGTAAATCTGCAAAAATTATGATTTGCAAAAGTAATCATTTCAAGACATAACACCAAACATCATGGGGGATTCTTGTAGATATTTAACTCTTCTGCATTTTAATATGCAAACAAAAAGAGCGCACCGCTATTGGCACGCTCTTTTCTTTAAATCATCTTTTAAATATACATTATCGGTTGGCAGTAGGCCACTGATAAGTATCAGTGCAATGGATATCAGCACTCTGGTCGGCAATCATCAACTTGAAATCGCCTTCCTCCAATCTCCATTTGCCATTCCAACCTACAAAGGCCAAATCGTCTGCCTTTAATTCAAATGTCACGGTCTTGGTCTCACCAGGCTGAAGTTCCACCTTGTCGAAGGCACGGAGACGACGGCCATCAGGCACAATACTAGCGATGAGATCGCTACTGAACAGGAGGACACTCTCCTTGCCTGCCACCTTTCCCGTATTCTTCACATCCACGCTCACCTTGATGATGTCGCCGTGGCGGAAATCAGACTGAGAAACCTTCAGGTTGCTATATTTGTAAGAGGTATAACTCAAACCATATCCGAAGCCCCACTGCTGGGTAATCTTCGCATTGTAGTCGTAAGCACCTTCCATCGTACCCACCTCCTCACTCTTCTTGAAGTCATAGTTGGCGAGCGAATTGATTTCCTTAGGATAGGTGTAAGGCATCTTGCCACTGAAGTTTGACTTGCCCGATACCAGGTTTGCCAAAGCATCGCCGCCCATGTTGCCAGGGATAAGGATGTTGATGATGCCCTGTGCCAATGGTTCGATGTCAGCGATGAGACGAGGACGACCTTCATTCAGCACCAAGATGACAGGCTTGCCTGTCTGAGCCAAAGCCTTGACCAGATTACGCTGGTTCTCTGAGAGCCAAAGGTCGGTCAGGTTGCCCGGAGTCTCTGTATAGGAGTTCTCGCCAATGCAAGCCACGATGACGTCAGCATCCTTCGCTGCAGCCACTGCCTCCTGAATCTGAGGTTCGTTCTCCTCCCAGTATTTTCCCTTCTCATTATAGGTAACACCCTGGTTCAAGATAACATTCTCCTTGCCATACTCATTACAGAATGCCTCATAGATGGTATTGTACTTGCCGGCAAACTCATCAGCACGATGACCCTGCCAGGTATAGCTCCATCCACCGTTCAGACAACGCATCTGATTGGCATTAGGACCTGTAAGGAGAATCTTCTTGCCATGCTGCAAAGGAAGGATATTACCCTCGTTCTTCAGGAGCACCATACTCTCGGTAGCTCCCTCCAAGGCGAGCTTGGCAAACTCCTCACCACCAAACTTAGGATAATTCTTCAGTTTCTGGGTTGGGTTCTTGAAGAGGTCGAGACGGTACTTCATGCGAAGCACACGGCGACAGGCATCGTCGATGCGACTCATCGGAATCTTACCTTCCTTAACCAGTTCTACAAGATAGCCACAAGCATCGCAAGAATAAGGTTCCATAATCATGTCGATACCGGCATTGATGGCGATGCGGAGCGCATCCTTCTTGTCCTTTGCCAC
>ENA-OPFF01000308-OPFF01000308.1-human-gut-metagenome-genome-assembly--contig:-NODE-308-length-11784-cov-1.541649_pt1 | contig 11784 bp, 9 predicted proteins | sample MGYA00241713_ERZ501558 | MGnify/ENA primary metagenome ERZ501558 (study PRJEB25962, sample SAMEA2042429) | human gut metagenome | biome: human gut; feature: human-associated habitat; material: faeces...
GGTATTGCATATTGTAAAAGTAATTTTCCGATTGGTCGTGTTCCCAATTCTGTGGGGGTTCCTGTTTTTGCCATACTTTATTTTCTGTCTTTTTACCTGTTTAAACTGAATTTGGCTGCAAAGGTACACAAAAAATGAGTGTGAGGGAAAAGTTTGTTTATCTTTGCATTTAAAAAAATAAACGGAATAGAATTAATGAATAGTCAAAAAGGAATAGTGGGTTGCTTGCTATTGGCATGCACCTTACAAATGCCGGCACAAGTAAAAACGTATAAGTATCGTGTAAACTTTCGCGATAAGGCAGAAACAACCTATACATTGGACAATCCTTCGGCTTATTTGTCCGAACGTGCTTTGGAGCGTCGCATGAGGCAGAGATTGCCCGTTGATTCTACAGATCTTCCTGTATGTCAGAGCTATATAGATATGCTGGTCGGAAAAGGAGCACAGCTTGTATCCAAAAGTAAATGGAACAATACAGTGGTAGTGCAGGTATCCGACACGTCGGTTATTGATAAAGTGGCGGCATTGCCTTTTGTGACAGCTGTCCGGAAAGTGTGGACAGCTCCCGACAGTATTCCTGCCCGCAATGCCAACCGTAAAAAAGAGGTGACCAATAGGGTGACAAAGAGTAATAACTATTATGGGGATGCGTGGCGGCAGATTGCTGTTCATCATGGGGACAGTCTTCACGCTGCAGGTTTTCGTGGGAAGGGGATGCAGATAGCGGTCATTGATGCAGGTTTTTATAATGCTGATGAGATCAGTGTTTTCAAGGGAATGGACTTGTTGGGAACACGCGATTTTGTAAATTCTCACTCGGATATTTATGCCGAGAACTATCACGGCATGAAAGTGTTATCTTGTATGGCTGCCAATAAGCCGAATGTATTGGTCGGCACAGCTCCTGAAGCTTCGTATTGGCTTCTCCGTAGTGAGGATGATGATACGGAACAGCCAGTGGAAGAGGATTATTGGGCGGAAGCTTTGGAATTTGCCGATAGTGTGGGAGTGGATGTGGTTAATACTTCATTGGGATATTATGAGTTTGATGATACGACCATGAATTACCGGTACCGTGATTTGGACGGGCATTATTCATTGATGTCTCATTCCGCTTCTTTGGCTGCCGATAAAGGATTGGTGTTGGTATGCAGTGCCGGAAATTCGGGGCGTGGCACATGGAAAAAAATCACACCTCCGGGAGATGCGAAAAATGTTATTACAGTGGGGGCGGCAGACCGGAATCTGGTTAATGCTGATTTCTCTTCTGTAGGAAATACTACAGATGGCCGTGTAAAACCGGATGTGATGGCGGTGGGAGTTGCTTCGGCCGTAGCGGGTAATGATGGAACGGTTTCTCATGCCAATGGTACTTCTTTCGCATCGCCTACATTGTGCGGGTTGGTAGCCTGTTTCTGGCAGGCTTGTCCCTGGCTTACTGCCAAGCAGGTGGTGGAGGCGGTGCGGAATGCAGGAGACCGTAAAGAGTATCCGGATAATATTTACGGTTATGGTGTGCCTGATATCTGGAAAGCTTGTCAAATAGAATTAGAGAAGAAAAAATAATGGAAGAACATCCTCTTTCTTTATATGAACTGAATGCGTTGGTTAAGCGTAGCATTCATGCTTGTCTGCCCGATACTTATTGGGTTCAGGCAGAGCTGAGTGATGTACGTTCCAATTATTCCGGTCATTGCTATTTGGAATTTGTACAGAAAGAGCCACGGGGGAATAATCTGATAGCTAAGGCAAGGGGGACTATTTGGAGCAATGTCTACCGTCTGCTGAAGCCTTATTTTGAAGAGGAAACCGGACAGGCTTTTGTTGCGGGTATTAAAGTGATGGTGAAAGTGACTGTGGAGTTTCATGAATTATATGGTTACTCGCTTACTGTGCAAGATATAGATCCTACTTATACATTGGGGGATATGGCGCGTCGCCGTCGCGAAATCTTGAAACAACTGGAAGAAGAAGGTGTGCTGACTTTGAATAAGGAACTGGAGATTCCTTTGCTGGCGCAACGCATAGCCGTTATTTCCTCGGCTACGGCTGCCGGTTATGGTGATTTTTGTAATCAACTGGAACAGAATCCCTATGGTTTTGTCTTTTATCCGCGTTTGTTTCCTGCTATTATGCAGGGGGAACGGGTAGAACAATCTGTCATTACTGCATTGGATGCTATCCATGCCTGTCGTGATGATTGGGATGTCGTGGTTATTATCCGTGGCGGAGGCGCCACGTCCGACCTTTCGGGGTTCGATACATATGAGTTGGCGGCTAATTGTGCCCAGTTTCCTATACCTATTATAACCGGTATAGGGCATGAGCGTGACGATACGGTGTTGGACTGTGTTTCTCATACTCGTGTCAAGACACCTACTGCTGCTGCCGAGTATCTTATAAATCATTTGCACGACACTGCCAAGGTTCTTGAAGATTATGCATCGGCTGTACTTCATACTATCTCTACCCGTATGGAACGGGAAAATACCCGGCTGAACCGGATGGTAGAACGTATTCCCATGCAGACGCGGATGAGGCTGAAAGAGGAACATTATCGCCAGGAACGAATCATGAAACATTTGGAAGTAGGCCTGCAATCCCGTCTGACAAAAGAAACCCATTGTTTAAAAATGATGGAAACTCGGTTGGGCATCGTTTCACAGCGTCGTCTGGTAAAGGAAAAGCATCGGCTCCAACTTTTGGAGCAGGAATTGAAGGCGGCATCTCCCGAAAATTTGTTGAAAAGGGGATATAGTATCACGCTGAAAAATGGCAAAGCGGTGATCGATGCTTCTGCATTGCAGCCGGGTGATGAACTTACCACCCGTTTTGCCAAAGGAGAAATAAAGAGTATAGTAACTAAAAAATAAAACGAAGTATGGCAGCAAAGAAACAAACCTATGAACAGGCTATGAAACGTCTGGAAGAAATCGTATCACGCATAGATAGTAATGAGTTGGATATAGACAGTTTAAGTGTAAATCTGAAAGAGGCACAAGAGTTAATTAAGTTTTGCCGGGATAAACTTTATAAAGCCGATGAGGAGATAAAGAAAATGTTGGATAATAATGTTTCAATGTGACAATATGCTAATGTGCCAATTGGCTGCGCTATATTCTGCATGGCATATTTGTACCTTAGCACATTGACATATTGGCAAATTATAAAAGCTATAAATAAAAAAGCTATTTTGATTGGAATTTGCAAATATAAAACGTAATTTTGCTCTCATTCGTAAATAATAACATAATTAAGATACACTATGAAAGAGATTGATTGGGCAAATCTGTCCTTCGGCTATATGAAGACAGACTATAATGTACGTTGCTACTATCGTGATGGTGCATGGGGAGAGTTGGAACTTTGTTCGGAGGAAACGTTGAATATTCACATGGCTGCCACTTGTCTACACTATGGACAAGAAGCGTTTGAAGGGTTGAAAGCTTATCGTGGAAAAGACGGTAAAATTCGTATTTTCCGTCCTGAAGCCAACGCGGAGCGTTTGCAAAGTACTTGTGACGGTATCCTGATGCCGGAACTTCCTACAGAAAAGTTTGTGGCCGCTATAAAGAAGGTGGTGAAAGCCAACGAGCGTTTCATTCCTCCATACGAAAGTGGTGCGGCTCTTTATATTCGTCCTTTACTGATTGGTACAGGTGCTCAGGTGGGGGTTCACCCTGCCAATGAATATCTATTTGTGGTATTCGTAACTCCGGTAGGTCCTTATTTCAAAGGTGGTTTTTCTACTAATCCTTATGTTATTATCCGTGAGTTCGATCGTGCCGCGCCTTATGGAACCGGACGCTTTAAGGTGGGCGGTAACTATGCTGCCAGCCTGCGTGCCAATAAGAAAGCCCATGATTTGGGATATTCCTGCGAGTTCTATCTAGACGCCAAGGAAAAGAAGTACATTGACGAGTGTGGTGCGGCTAATTTCTTCGGCATCAAAAATAATACTTACATTACACCAAAATCATCTTCTATTCTGCCTTCTATAACGAATAAGAGTTTGATGCAGCTGGCCGAGGATTTGGGTATAAAGGTGGAATGTCGTCCGGTTCCTGAAGAAGAACTGGAAACCTTCGAGGAAGCAGGGGCTTGCGGTACGGCGGCTGTTATCAGTCCTATCCAGCGTATTGATGATTTGGAGAACAAGAAATCGTACATTATCTCTAAAGATGGAAAGCCGGGTCCTGTTTGTACAAAATTGTATAACAAACTGCGTGCTATCCAGTATGGTGATGAACCTGATACACATAATTGGGTGACAATTTTAGACTAATAGAAAAATAGATTCTTATGAAAACAAATTCAGAATTGAAGAATCGGGCAATCGATGCGTTGACCGGTAATTGGGGATTGGGTGCGGTTATTACCTTGGTTTATGGACTGGTGATGAATGCCCCTACGCTGCCCTATCGTATTATGGAGTCGGTGGCTTCGTCCTCCTTTAGTCTCATTGCTTTGTTGCTCCTACCCTTGGGATTCGGCTATACTGTCCTTTTTTTGGATGTGATTCGTGGAATAAAGCTGGATTTTGCCCGTCTTTTCGATGGGTTTAAAGACTATGGACGGATATTGGGTACAATGCTGCTGACTACAGTCTATACGTTCCTGTGGACGTTGCTGCTTGTCATTCCGGGCATCATGAAGTCCTATTCATATGCCATGACGCTCTTTATTCTGAAAGATTATCCGGAGTTGCAGTACAATGCTGCCATAGAGAAAAGTATGGCGATGATGTCCGGTCATAAGATGAAGATGTTCTTGTTGGATTTGAGCTTCATTGGTTGGGCTATTTTGTGCTGTTTTACTTTGGGTATCGGTTTCTTGTTCTTGGCTCCCTATGTAGAAGCATCACATGCTGCCTTCTATGAAGATTTGAAGAAAGAATTGGGAGAGTCCGTTGAGGCAATTTCTGAATAATATAGAAAATAGAAAGATAAGAAAAATAGACCTGCAGGTGAATTGCGGGTCTATTTTTTTTCTCTTTCACAGGATATTCCTACCTTTGCCTGTGGAAACAAATAATGATAGACTAATTTTCATGGGAAAAGGAAAACTGGAGAAATTTGCTGATATGCGGGAGTATCCGCACGTGTTTGAATACCCTTATTCGGTGGCCGATAACGTTACGTTCGATATGAAGGGGAATTGGAACCGTGACTTTTTTAAGAACGATAATCCGATAGTTCTGGAACTGGGATGTGGACGAGGTGAATATACCGTAGGGCTGGGAGGTATGTATTCCGATAAAAACTTTATCGGTGTAGATATAAAAGGGGCCCGTATGTGGACCGGTGCGACGGAAGCGCTGAAAAATGGCATGAAGAATGTGGCTTTTTTGCGTACCAATATCGAAATCATCGATCGTTTTTTTGCTCCGAGCGAGGTGAGTGAGATATGGCTGACTTTCTCTGATCCACAGATGAAGAAAGTGACTAAACGTCTTACTTCCACATACTTTATGGAACGTTATCGCAAGTTTTTGAAGCCGGATGGGCTAATTCACTTGAAGACCGACAGTAATTTTATGTTTACTTACACCCGCTATATGGTAGAGGAAAACAAATTGCCGGTAGAGTTTATGACCGAAGATTTGTATCATTCCGGTTTGGTGGATGACATACTAGGCATCCGTACCTATTATGAACAACAATGGTTGGATCGTGGTTTGAATATAAAATATATGAAGTTCCGTCTGCCGCAAGAGAAGGAGTTGCATGAACCCGATGTGGAAATAGAATTGGATGAGTATCGCAGTTACAACCGCAGCAAGCGAAGCGGTTTGCAAACAAGTAAATAATAAATATGTAAATTATGACCTTATATCCGAAATTGATTTTAGACGCTCTGGCAACGGTGCGTTATCCCGGAACGGGAAAGAATTTGGTGGAAGCGGAGATGGTTGCCGATAATCTTCGCATTGACGGCATGTCGGTAAGCTTTTCGTTGATTTTTGAGAAACCGACCGATCCGTTTATGAAATCTATGATAAAGGCTGCCGAAACAGCTATTCATACTTATGTTTCACCTGATGTACAGGTAACTATTGCGACAGAGAGCCGCCAAGCGGCGCGTCCCGAACCGGGCAAGCTACTCCCGTTTGTTAAAAATGTGATTGCTGTTTCATCCGGAAAGGGTGGGGTAGGAAAGTCTACTGTGGCGGCTAATCTGGCAGTGGCTCTGGCTAAATTGGGCTATAAAGTGGGGTTGTTGGATGCTGATATTTTCGGTCCTTCTGTACCTAAAATGTTTCAAGTGGAAGATGCTCGTCCCTATGCCGAACAGATTGATGGTCGTGATTTGATTATTCCGATTGAAAAATATGGTATCAAATTGCTTTCCATTGGTTTCTTTGTTGATCCTGATCAAGCAACTTTATGGCGTGGTGGTATGGCTAGTAATGCATTGAAGCAATTAATCGGAGATGCGGACTGGGGCGAGTTGGATTATTTTATTCTTGATACTCCTCCGGGTACTAGTGATATTCATCTTACTTTGGTGCAGACTTTGGCTATTACAGGAGCTGTTATTGTCAGCACCCCCCAACAGGTAGCTTTGGCTGATGCACGCAAAGGAATCAATATGTACACCAATGACAAAGTAAATGTACCTATTTTGGGACTGGTGGAGAATATGTCATGGTTTACTCCTGCGGAACTTCCTGAAAATAAGTATTACCTTTTCGGAAAGGAGGGTTGCAAACAGCTGGCAGAGGAAATGAATGTGCCTTTGTTGGGACAAATCCCTATTGTACAGAGTATTTGTGAGAATGGTGATAAGGGTACTCCCGCTGCTTTGAATGAGAACAGCATTACCGGACGTGCATTCATAGAGTTGGCTGAAAATGTTGTGAAGCAGACTGAGAAGCGTAATGCGGAACAGGCACCGACACACATTGTGGAGATGAAGAAATGATTTAGGAATATATTTTTAAGATGAAAAGAGACTGTTCGGAACAGCCTCTTTTCTGTTTTTATGCTCTTTATTGCAGTTTGAAAGTTACAGGAACAGTGTATCTGCAACGTACTGCTTTGTCTTTTACAGTTGCCGGCTTCCATTTTGGCATGGATTTTACAACCCGTGCTGCTTCAGCATCCAGTTCGGGGGTAATGCTGCGTACTATGCTTACATGGTCTACCGAACCATCTTTTTCAATAACCATCTGTACGATTACTTTACCTTGTGCTCCCTCCTTTTGCGCTGTTACGGGATATTTTATGTTGCGTGCCAAATATTGCAAGCAGGCTGTCATACCTCCGGGGAATTCAGGCATATTGTCTGCTATCTGGTATACGGGGTCTTCTCCGACAAGAAGTAATCTCACCAGTTCTGGATTTTCCATATCTTTGATGGGACAGAGTTCTTTTACCGTGAATTTTCCTTCCTGATAACCTTTATGGTTAATGGCAATGGTTTCGCCTACTCCTACTGTTAACTGAGCTTCTCCATGAGCGTTTGTCGTGGCTTTGGCATTTGTTGAAGAAGAAATAAGTTCTGCTCCTGCCAGTTGTTGGTTATCATTATTAGATATTTGTAACTTGACCCGTATTTGTTTGCCGGCTTTGATGTAAGCGGCAATATCATCATCAGTATCAAAGATGGCAGTAACATTTGGTTTGTTTGCTGAAAGTAGAAGTGATTGATGTTTGGAACTTTTAGGAGAGGAAACGTCTAGGGAAACATACTTGGGAGTCGTCATATCCACTTCTATGGTAGCTTTTCCTTCTGCATTGGTTTTGAAAGTTTTCACTTCATCACTCGGTTTGATTTGCAGAGTAACATTAGGTTGAGGCTTACCTTCACTATTGGTTACGGTAATAGTGAAAGTCACTAGACCTTGTACTGTGTTGACAAAAGATGCCACTTCTTCCCTTTCGGGGCGTGGGGTGCTTTCTTCCGTGGAATAGATTAACCTTTCGGCTGTCCGTGCCACGGTTTCAATGTTGCTGACCAAGAGTAGAGCAGCAGTCAGCGGTGCAAACAAGGCATATTTGATATGCCCTGTGGTGCGGGTTCTTTTTTTGTTCATCATTTTAATTCTGTTTTTTAAGTGTGATAAGTTGAAATTATTATATAAACCGGTTTGTCTGTTCTGGTTGGCTAATCCCAAAAGGTGATATTGATATGCTTTCTTATTTGTGCCGGATTCCATTACTTTATGATCGGCAAGGTATTCCAAATTGAGTCTGATCTCTGTTTTCAGCAGCCATGCAAAAGGATTCATCCAGCAAATGATATTTACTATTTCACTGATAATGACATCTATGGAATGCCATTGGCGGACGTGGGTCTGTTCGTGCGTCAGGATTTCTTGTTTTTCATCTTCTTTCAGTCCGGGCAGATAGATGAAAATCCATTGCCAGAAAGAGAATGGATTGGCAGGTTCTGATAGACTGCGTATGGATATTTGGTCTACATTTATACTCTTGCTTTTTAAGACAAGGCGGAAAATACTGCTTAGTTGGATCATAAATCGTGCGGATAATAAAAGGATTCCAATCCAATAGACGAACTTTATTATATCAAGCAGGTCGGGTGTGGGAATAGCAACAGGAGCTGTGACTACTGTGGCAGTGGAAGTATTTGTTTCTGTCAGCATCATCAGTGCGTAGTAATCTGCCAGTTCATTGATGGCAGGTTGTTCTTTCACCCATGCTTGCATATCCATTAGCGGATAAAGAAAAGAGAGTGCAAGAAAACTCAGCAGTGCGATACGACGCCACTGGAAGAAAGTGTCGCGACAGCAGAACAGCTTGTAGAAAGCATAGAATAAGGCGATGCCTATATTTACTTTCAGCATGTAAATGAGTTCGGGAGCTGTAGTTATCATAATATTTATGAATTTAGCAAGGTTATTTATCTTCTTCTTTTTCTATCAGGTCAATAATGTCTTTCAAGTCGGTTGCGGAGATTTTTTGCTCTTTAGCGAAGAAAGATACCATTTCCTTATACGAGTCGGCAAAATAGTTTCGGACCACACCACTTACAAATGTGCGTTTGTATTCACTTTGTTTCACTACAGGGGTGTATTGATAGGTGTTACCGAAGCGCTTGGCTGTAACATAACCTTTTCTTTTCAGGTTGGTCACTATAGACGCTACCGTAGTGTAAGGTGGTTTAGGTTCGGGAAATTTAGCAACTATGTCTTTCACGAAACATTCTCCCATGCTCCAAATATGAAGCATCACTTCTTCTTCTTGTATCGTTAGCTTTTCCATAAGAAAATGAATTGATTACGATGTTTTCGCAAATCTACGAAATTTTCGTAATAAACAAAAGGAACGGAAGTTAATTAGTGTGAATATAGATTGTGGACAAATAAAAGAACAAAGTGAAGAATCCAGCTGTGATAGATTGAAGCGGACTCTTCACTTTGGCATGAAAATGACAGATGAAGTAAAGTTTATTTTTTGTGTAGGATATAATGGTCTGCTAACTCTCCTGTTATTGCCTGTTTGTCTTGATTGAGAGCGGTCAAGGTATTCTCACCGACTTTATAATATTGCTTATCCTCTCCATTAATTAAAGTCATAATATTACCTTCAACGGAGTAAGTTCCATATTCTTTGAAAGTAGCATCCTGCCGGTCAATGTATTCTGATATCAACTCAAAAGTCTTGTCTTTTTTAATAGTCAGGGTCATGTTGATACCCGGACAGTCGGCAGCCGGAAAAGTTCCGGTGTAAGTACCGTCATAATCCAATGAATTTTCTGCATTGTGCATATCCGTTGTTTCGGTGGAGGTTGCAGAATCGTTAGTGTTTTTGGAGTTGCTGTTACATGAAGTAATCAGCAGGCATACGCATGCCAGAATAAAAAGTTTTTTCATCATAAATAATTCATTTAGTTCTTAATTTATAAACAAATTCAGACGATATTTGTTTTGCGTCTTTTCTTAATCTCTTTTAATCTTTCGTATACATGTCTGCGGCTTAAGGTAATCTGACGACGGTATACGATGCAGGTGGTAAGGAAATAAACACCTGCTTGTATCCACAAAGCTTTATATTCAAAGGCGACTTCACTGAGTGTAGCTCCCATATTATTGATTTTCACAAAGCCATTGATACCGAATGTAGACGGGAAGATGTAAGATACATATTTCCAGAACGGAGGAATTGCCGCTCCCGGCCATGAGATGCCGGAAATAAACAGCAACGGTACGGAGGTGAATACAAAAATCAGCATACAGGTTTCCCGGTTGCGAATGGCAATGGAGGTAGTCATTGCAAAGAAAATGCAGGCTGCCAGATAGGGGACAACGAATAGTATCAGTGAACCGGGTTGTCCGATCTGGTTGAGGCTGAATAGTCTTGGCACGATATACAGCACGTAAAACGATACTAGTACGTATACAAGGAAATAACTCAATCCTTTGCCAAGCACAATTCGTAGTGTACCGTTATAATGTCGGTTGATGGGCACAAGATCCTTAAACCGGTTATTTTCACGGGCGGTTCCCGCTGCAAGTCCGATGCCGAGCAATAATGTTTGCTGTATAATCAATACCAATACAGCAGGAATCAGGAAGGCTGCAAAACCTGCTGTGGGGTTGAATATGGAAATCTCTTCATATTCTATCGGGTAGCCGGTGATTTCATCCTGTCGTTCGGTCGTGTTACCGCTACGCGCGATCTTTATATCTTTATTCATATCCAGTGAAACTGCTGTATTGGCGATCAGCATGGATTTATAATACAACAATCCGCTCATATCGCAGTAGATGCTGACTTGTGTCTGCTTCCCTTTGGCAATGTTGTCACTAAAATCTGAAGGTATATAGATAATGCCATAGGCGAGGCGGTTCTTCAGCATCTGCTTGGCTTCCTCCATATCGGCACAATAGGCAATGATCTGAACGTCCGGTGTAGCATCCACCTTTCTGAGATATTCGCGACTCAGGGATGAATGCGAGTCATCGACTACAACGGCAGGAACTTCGCGTACTACTTCGTTATCATAGATGAAACTATATAGCAACGGATAACCTAACGGGACGAGTATAAAGAATATCAGTACCCCCTGGTCGCGGAAAGTAGTCTGAAACTCCCGTTTCCAGATATAAAACAGGTCGTTGATGCCTTGAGCTATCTTATCTTTAAATTTTATATCTTTCATTAGGGTATGTATTTATAGTAAACCAATGCTTCTTTCAAGCGGTGGACCACAAAGAAAGGAAGCATCATGAATATTAGTAATGCCATATAGTTGGACCATGAATAGGCCATACTGTACCCGTTGAGCGCCTGATCTACGTAAATCAGGAAATAATGACGTAACGGAAACAGATTACTCAGAGCCTGCAAGACAGGATTCATCGCCATCACCGGAAAAGAAAAACCGGAGATAGAGAATGAAATCACTCCCCACAAGGAGGCGAAACTTAATCCGAGGCGGAGTGTAGGCAGTGTACCTATCATGACAATACCGCAGCACTGGGATGCCAAGACGAGGCAGAGTGTGGCGAATATCATCGGAAAAATGCCGCTGTTGCAAGGGAAATGCAGAAAGCCATACAGGTATACATTATAGAATATTCCCATTATGAAGAAGACTACCGTATGCGGGAGCAGTTTGCCTGCCAGTGCGATGTAAATGGAATTGTTGCTCATCCGCAACCATTCACGGGCGGTACGGTCTTTGATTTCTACACCAATAGAATAAACGGTGACCATAAAAATAAGCAGCATGAGTACTCCCGGTATCAGTGTATTGCATAAGTATACCGAATAGTTCAGCCACGGATTATTCAGTGGGTGTGTATCGATAACA
>ENA-OPFF01000335-OPFF01000335.1-human-gut-metagenome-genome-assembly--contig:-NODE-335-length-11135-cov-1.679152_pt1 | contig 11135 bp, 7 predicted proteins | sample MGYA00241713_ERZ501558 | MGnify/ENA primary metagenome ERZ501558 (study PRJEB25962, sample SAMEA2042429) | human gut metagenome | biome: human gut; feature: human-associated habitat; material: faeces...
GTAAAAAAGCTTCGCTGGCGATTCTGCAAGAGAGAGGTTTATCTATGTGTTAAAAATACTAACTCATAGTTTTATGGTTCCTAAGTCTATGAGTTCCGAGGTGGAAAACATAGAGATAAAAAGAAAAAATAACACGGACAAATTGAATTTGTCCGGACAAATTGTCCGGTAGCTTATAAGTTACTAATATTTAACCCTTTACAAGCGACCGGACAAAAGAGCCGGACAAATTCAATTTGTCCGTGTTTCTATTTTAACTTAATTACTTTAACTTTTCTTCGTTCATACACTACGCTGATGCAACTTAGTACCGTTACCAGGCAAGAAGTAAAATGAACCTTATTTTAATCTTTCAGTTTCTTTGCCAGCATTTGGTCTGCGAGTCTATATTTGTATTCCATATTTTCAAATATTTGATTACGTGTGCAAAGATACTACTTTTTTTCGGCATTTCCTCAGTTGGCCGTATTTCATTTCCTCAGTTGGCCGTATTTCGTTTCCTCAGTTGGCCGGACTCATTTTAATCAACAGGTTTTGGTTGTCTGAAAGCAGAAGGCGTTACCCCTCTCATCTTCTTGAAGAACTTGGTGAGATGAGCCTGCGAGGAGAAACCGAAGGTATTGGCTATTTCCTGAACCGTATGCGTGGTGGTAGAAAGCTCGCGCTCTATCTCCTTCACGATGTATTCATCGATGATTGCCTTCGGCGTCTTGCCGGAGATGCGGCGGGTAACCTGAGCCAGATAACGGCCACTCACATTCAACTGGTCGGCATAGAAATGAACATCGCTATAAGTGCGGCAGAAGTTATTCACCTGCGAGATAAACTGGTTGTAAAGCTCGGAACTTCTGCCCTGCAGATTGCTCTGGCGCACGAGTTCTACATTGATGAAATCCTGCGCCATCGCCAACGCCTCCTCCATCTTCTTGCCCTGATTCAGATAAACGGCAAGAGCTGAAGAAAAACGGTTGATGAGACCATGCGAATTGGCATTGTCGAGGCGATAGAACCGGAGTCCCTGCTTCTCGGCAAGGCTCAGCAGCTTGGAATTCTGCAGAATGATGTCGCTCTCCTTCTTGCGTGACACGACGACAGAACAGAGCGGCAGCAGACGGTATTTTATCTGGCTCACCACATCTTCCGTCATCAGTGCATCGCCCTGGCTCGACCAGATGGCAGGGGCATAGATGATATGGGCAGGACGGTATTTGGTCAACGCATCGATGACCACATTCAGCGTCTCCACCCTGCGTATCATACCAATCTTCACTATATCAGGCTGCATATCGTTCATGATAGCCTCTATCTGCCCCGAAACAATCTCGGCAGGAATATCGAAGAACTCCTGAATACCGAGCGTATTCTGCACAGTGATGCTGGTTATCGCCGAAACAGCATAACCGCCCAACTCGGAAATCGTCCTGATGTCCGCCTGCACACCAGAGCCTCCGGTGCTGTCTGAACCTGTAATCGTTAATATCATATCCTTAAACTTTGAACCCGATGATAAGTTTGAGGGCAAAGATACAAAAAAAGAGCGAATAATCCGCAGAATTTGCAGATAATTCGCTCTTTTTTTATTCTTCAGTGAGATCTTTACATTCCTTGAGTATCTCGGCAGGTACCTCATCGCAACGCTTGTAGCGGCTGATGTCGGTAACATCGTCCTTGGCAGTCCATATCATGGAACCGGAAGCCAGGAGGCGGGTTACGAGATAACTCTGATTCCAGTCGCCCTTACCATTATCATAGCTTCCGCTGATGATGTAGCCCTGGTATGGATCGTTCTTGATAGCGAACGAACCGGTGATATGGCGACCATACATACTGTCAAACTTCTGATACATCTCGAAAGTCTGGTCCTTGCGATTGAAAACGATGTAGCAGTATGTGCCCTCAGCAAGAGGTTCACCGTTCCACTCAGCCAACTTCCATGTGCCATGAAGATTGGCAGGCGTAACTTCCAGAGAAGGCTCCTCCGGTTCTTCATCATCGCTGCTGCAGGCAGCAAAGCCGCAGGCAAACAAAGCAACCACCAGGAGGGTGAAGAGTTTTTTCAAATATTTCATTGTCTTGATATTTTTTTCTTTTTTACTTTTTTACCTTTTTACCTTTACAACGACCTGTATCGTTCTGTCAGACGGGCGGGCGTCCAAGCCCTCCAGAATAACAGGGAAGGTGAAGGATTCGGGCATCGTAGCCGGAATCTTATCGGCTATGATGGTGATGACGAGGTCAGCCTCATCACCCGGTTCTATCACCTCAGGCTCTGTCGTAAGACGGGCATAAGGAGGAAGAAGGAGGCTGGATATACGGAGCGGCTTGTCACCGCTGTTTCCGCAGAGGATACGTGCCTCAGGCTCTGTGCCCGGCTTTACCTCTGTGATACTTGCCTTCGCCTGTTTCAGTCTGAGTACGCCCATCTTGTGCGGATAGCGTGCCCACTGGTCAGCACCCGGCAGCACCTTTCCCGTTAAGGCAAGCTTAACGGCAGGCTGTCCCTCTACCTCTTTCAGATAGAGATAAGCACCCGTATTGATGGTGCCCGGATAGCGGTTAGGCGTGAAGGTGATCTGCACCTGACAGGTATCGCCAGGCTTCATCACATCGCCCCTGACATAAGAACTGGTACATCCACAGGTGGTTCTCACCTGTGTGATGTGCAGTATCTTCTTGCTCACATTCTTACCTACGAAGGTGAAGGTGCGAGGCGCATCGTCCTCGGTCATCGTACCTGCATCGATAAGCGGATGCTCAAACTTCAGCAGTTCCTCCTGCGCATTCACCGTAACAGGCAAAGCCAGGAAGAAAAGCGATAGGAAAGCAAATATCTTCATATTACATCCAATTACATCCAACCATTGTTACCGGCACTCTTTCTAACGGTCACAACTACGGTCTGGCTGGTACCATCGGTAGCTGTTACGGTGAGCGATGTACTTCCGGCAGCGAGTCCCTTCACGATGAGCGTCTTGCCATCTACCGAAGCAGAAGCTACGCCGTTCTTCGCTACAGAGCAAGAAAATCCCCCTGTCTGACCTGCGAAATATGCAGCGAGGTTGAGAGAAACTGTCTTCTCGATGCCTACATACACGTTAGGCAACTTCATATCAGAACTGAGTTCCTTGTTCTTGATTTTATTCAAGAGCTGAGCTGCATCAATCAGACCAGCACCCATCTTGCCGATGTACTTAGAGAGCTGTACAATCTCTGGCGAAGCACCTACGGTAGTATGGTTCATATAGTAGGTCTTAGTTGCACCATTCTGATAATGACTATCCAAATCCTTCACAGATTTCTTCATCAGGGCTACGAAGTCGGCAGCACGATAATGACGGTTCGTCTTGGCAGCATAAGCGAGACCCAAGGCAGCCACACCCGAAGCCATAGAGGTTCCCTCCATGTAGCCGTAAGCAGGCTGACCGTTCTTGATCATCGTAGAGAGCACAGCACCTTTCTGCTCGGTGGTCTCTGCCCAGTATTCATCTTCCTGCTCGCCAATCTTGCTGTAATATTCCAAGTCGCCACCAGGAGCGCTCAGGGTTACGAGCGAACCGTAATCAGTGTAGCAGGCTGGAGTATAGTCGGCAGCTAATGAAGATACGCAGACGCACTTAGAGTAAGCACCTGGGAAAGCAGGATTGCCAGCATACTCGTTACCGGCTGCGAAGACTGGAATACCGCCGTCGATGACACCATTAGGCGAACCGGCATTGTTGATGAAGTAATCCAGAGCTTCCTTCTCCAGCGGATAGGTCTCAGCCCATTCCTTCTCGGTAGCAGGGCCCGGAGTATAACCGTTGATGATACTAGACTCTGAAGAGTTGTAACCCCAACTGCACTGCAGGATGACTGCACCATGATCGGCAGCATCCTTGATGGCTGTCGCCTCGCCTGCCAAGGTTACACTGTTCTGACCGGAGAATACCTGACAAGACATAATCTTGACACCAGAGTTAGGAGTTCCGTCACCACCGGCAACACCAGATACACCAATACCATTATTATTTACGGCTGCAATGGTACCAGCTACGTGAGTACCATGACCGGTGTCATTGGCATCAGTCCAGGTAATATCGCCGCTCTCAGTAACGAAGTTGTAGCCATGAAGGTCGCCCTCATAACCGTTTCCGTCGCCGTCAGTCTGGGCACCCTGAACACTTTCGCCCGGGTTGCACCACATGTTGGCTGCCAGATCAGGGTGCGTATACATCACGCCCTCATCAAGAATAGCCACGATGATAGAAGGATCGCCTTTACAGGTCTTCCATGCCTCAAGTGCATTCACATCACATCCTGCCTTAGCACCTACCTTGTTGTTGTTGAGGTTCTCAAAATCATAGTTGCCCTCGCCCAGGTTACGGTAATGCCACTGGCTGGTAAAGCCCGGATCGTTTGGCTCGCCATTGGCTGCTGAGCGGGTAGACTTCTGCTGAAGTGCCTTATCGCTGAGATAGATGCGCTTGCTGTCGGTATTGTAAGCACGCTTGATGCGGCCGTTGGTCTGAACCTTTGAGATTTCGCCCAACTGCTTCAGGCGCTCGGCAGCCGTCTTCAGGTCGGTTCCCTTATTAAACTTCACCGTATACCAGAGGTGGAGTCCCGCCTCGCGGGTTCTTGCCTCAGTATTTGCATCTACCGGGAACACACGCTCGAAGCTGTAGCTTCCCAAGATGTCGAGCACCTCATCGGTAGAAGGAATACCCGAACGGGTAGCCTTTCCGGCGCGGGGCTTGCTCAGTTGTGCCTGGTCGAGGATATCGCTCATCTCCGGACTAAACTTAATCAGCAGTTCACCCGCCTCAGCATCTGCAGGAATGGTGATTTCTGAATTGCCGTCAGAAGAGCCGATGGTTGACAGGCTGTCAGAACAGCCCGTCAATGCCAATGCGACCATTGCTATATAGAAAAACTTTTTCTTCATTGTTTGCTTCTATATTGTTTTTATGTTTATCTTACTTTTTCTTAGTTCTCCTGTACTTAGCCATCAGCGCAGCTTCATCAATATCGCCTGCTGCCACGTATGTGCGGTAGTAGAGCGGATAAGCTACACCCGGAACCTCCCAGTTGCTGCCTGGGTCTTTGGTTCCGTAATAGTAGTCGTAGCTGTAGCTGTCGTCTGTCATATTAGAGAAACCAACGGCAGCGCCATCGCTATTCTTACCCTTAGGCTGCTGGTTGAACACCATCGTTGGTGCATTCCATTCTACCAGGTGTGGATGGAAGAGAATCCAGTTTGGCACCTTTCCTGTAAAGAAGTTCAGGTTGAGTGACAACTGACGGCAGTTTGGCAATACACGTGGCACCTGAAGAGGACAAACATCCGCACTAACTACAGAACCATCCTTGTGCTTGCAGGTTACTGGATTATCCCAGCCAGAGAGCAACCATTTACAGGTATCACCTACCAGTTTGTCGAGATAATCTTCCTTGTTGGTAGAGAAGTCAGACTTGGTGTATCGGGTAGCCTTGCCGGCAGCCTCCAGTGCCTCAGTCATCTCTTCATCGGTAGGAAGTTCACCCTCCAGGAAGCAGTAAGACAACTCCAGTGTATTCAACTTATCCCATGTCAGGAGCTTGAGAAGCGCCTGGCGGTCTGGGGTTCCGGCATTTACCTTACCATACAGTCCGATAGGATAGTTATTATAAACATAGACGCCTGATGCATTCTTTTCGCCCAGCGAAGCGATGTCGAAGAGAACATCCGTACGGCGCTGTGCGTAGAGAATGAGATTACGCAACTTAGGGAAGTTCTTCTCGTTGACGATATCGGTGATATCTGACAACTTGTTGAAGTTGTTACTTACCAGGTTGAGCGATTCAAGACTCTTGCCCAGATTAATAAAGTTAGCAGGCAACTGAGTCAGACCGTAAGCCTGAACGGTAAGATTCTTCAGATACTTCAGCGAGCAGATTTCATCACCGAGGTTCACCTCACGAATCTGGTTGTTCTCGTTGGAAGCAACAGAGAATGACTCCAGGAACTTGAGGTTGCCCACTTCCTTAGGAAGAGTTTCGCCACTCTTGAGGTTGAACATGCTGAACTTGACAGAACGTACACGTCCTAAAGCCTCAGGATGTTTTTTCACTAAATCATCAGTAGCTTCCCAGAGCGTTACGCCGCTCCAGTTGCGCATGTTATCGCTGGAATCGAAGGTAGCAATGCTACCCAGTTTCTGGTTGATCATGATGACAGAGAGAGAGTCACCGGCACGGTTGTCCTCAATCTTTGGTGCTGCCTTCTGACGAATGGTCAGGATAACATCATCTGTAGGATTGCCATCTGCATCTACCAGCTGGTCTTCAGCCTTGATTGGCACGAGATGAACCTTAGCCACACGAACGGCAGGAACCACGTTCATCGCCCAGCGGAACTTGAAGTTCACGGTGCGAGGACGGTACTTTCTGTCCAGCACGATACCCAGGTTAGTACCTGTCAGCTTATCTTCATCCTTACTGTTCAGGAGCCAGCCCTCACGCTCGCTCTCGTTCTCTGCCTTCTCGGCATCGGTCAGATCACCCTCAAAAGAATACTCTATCTTACCAATCTTGCATTCCACGTTGGCAGAAATCAGACTCTCGAAAGCACGGTTATCGTAAGAATCGGAGTTTTCGATTTCTACAACAGAATCCTTCAGGAAGATCTGCTTGCCATAACCGAACTGGGTGATGGTAAGCTTGCGACTCTGTCCGTTGGCACCCTGGAAACTGAGTTCTGTGCTGCGGAGCGTGTTGGAAAGAGTAGAATCCACCTTGATGGTACCCTCAACAGAACCCACGCCGTTGGCAGGCGAAAGCGTCAGCCAAGGCTCAGAGGTATTAGCTACCCAGTCCTGTGAGGCAGCGATGGCAATCTGCTCTGTTCCACCCTGAGGGCCTATGGCTATCTCCTTTTTATCGAGCGCCAGTCCTCCTGGGATATCGACATCATCCTTATCGCTGCAGGCTGTGAAAAGCCCGGCAGCGAGAACGATACCTAATGTCAGTTTATTCATATATTTCATATTACTACTTTCTTATAGGGTTTAATTTTCGAGATCCAAAGCATCGCAACCGCGGATGTCCTGATTCTTGTTGTAGAACAGCATATACATACCTGCCTTGATGTATGCGCAGACGCTCGTTACATCGATAGAGATGTTAGGGTTGTCTGCGATATTCAGGATATAAAGGTGAGAGGTCAGTGTCTCTTCTACCTTACGGATATCGTTGGAACCAATCTGGAACTGGATCAGGCTCGGACAGGTTGTGATTCCTGTAGGCCATGTACGCAGGCAACGCTGGTCGGTCTTCTCATCACGCTGGTGGTTGATGGCAAAGGCACGGAGCACGGCACTGTTCAATGGCTGGGTTGGCACCTCGGTGAAGCAGTTGTAGCTCAAGTCCATATTGGTAATGTATGGCAATGTGGTTGAGAGGAAGTCATCAGAGAGGGATGTCAACTTGTTGAATCGGAAGTCGATAACCTGCAGCAGATAAGCCTTCTTGCCCTTGATGGAACCCTTAGGGATGGTGCGCATCTGGTTGCCGCTCAAATCGATGGTTGTGATTGGCGAACCGGCAGTAAACAGCTCTGAAGGGAACTTCTCTATCTTATTGTTTGACAGACTGACTGAAGCTGCATTAATACCCTTGTAGGTATCACTATTATCTACACCTGTAATCTCGTTGTAAGAGAAGTCTACAGAACCCATCTCGCGAACAGAACTTGCATCGAAGATATTCGGAATCTTCTTCAACTTGTTATGAGCGAAAGTCAGACTTTCCACATCATCTGTAAAGGCACAGAGATTGGCAGGAATCTCTTCAATCTGGTTGTTGTTCAGATAGAGAGAAGAGAGAGCTACCTCAGAACCAAACGGATGTACCTTCTTGATATTATTGTAAGCCAGGTCGAGCAAACCGAGATTTACCATCTTTCTCAATGCAGAAGACTCAGGAAACTCCTCCAGGTTATTGTAACTCATATAGAGAATCTGGAGTGTCTTACCTGTCTTCTCCTCAGCTAAGCGAGTCCAATCTTTTCTCAACTGATTAGCAGAGATTCCCTTGCATCGTGCCAGGTTCATCGCCTGCAATTTAGGGAGCTTATAGTAGAAGTCTGGAATGCGACTGATCTTCGGACAGTTGTAAAGTTCGATATCGGTCAGGTTTTCCATCTTGTCCCAATCCTCTTCCTTAAACTCCTGTGCAAACTTACCATAAACAGGATCGTCAGGCTTGTAGAAATTCGCACAAACCGAGTCGGATGTGATAGAAGAGTTACCGATATAGAACTGCTGCAACTTTGTCAGGCGATAGATGGCCTTAGATACACCTGTAATCTTGTTGGTCAATGTACCGATTTGCGCATCCTTCAGGTTGATGCGGCTGTCCTTCTTAATTCTGTTCTTCGGTGCCACCTTAGGATCAGAGTTGTAGCTTTCTACAATCATATCCGACATGTTGGCACGTGGGTCATACTTCAGAAACTTGTTCTCATAGTCGTGACGCATGCTGCTCTTCTTTGCTGCAGTCAGACTGTTGGCATCATAATTATTGAAGATGTTGGCACCAATCTTCTCATCGTGAGAACCGAGGTTGAGCACCTGGAGTTCTGTCAGCTGTCCGATGGCATCAGGTACGATTCCCTTTGCACCGAAACCGGCGATAACGAGACCGATGACACGGCCGTTGCTGTTGAGCGTTACGCCCGGCTGTTCGCCCCACATATCGAGTTCCTTGTTGAAGTTCCAGTTAGCTCCCTTGAAGGTAGCATCGCCATAGAAGCTCCACTCCTGACCATGGAGAGATTCCCAGATAGCCTTCAAAGCCTCATAGTCCTTGATATACTCCTTTGTCTTGGAAAGGAGGATAGGCACCTGAGCCGTATCATTCAGTTGATTATCCTCTACGATAAACGCCTCACCCTTTACAGGCTGGGTTTCGTACTTGGTCTTCACCGCACCTGTCTTCCCGTAGGTGGTATAAGAGGTAACCTGATAAGTACCGGCAGGCAACCATACGGTAGAATCACAGTAAGCTGTACCTGTATCCATATACTTATCGTTCTCATTGTCAGGATTCTGATGCTCTTCGCTAGACTCCTTATATTTCACCTTCAGTTCAGGAAAGGTATAGGTCTCACGGGTAAAGAGGTTGGTTACGCTGACGTCAACGAGACGGATGTTAGAGAAGAGATACTCAGTACCACCGGCACGGGTCTTCTCCCACTCCTTCACGAGATTGAACTTCACCTTACCACGCTCCACAGTCTCCACCATAAGGTTCTGTACTTCCAGACCGCCACCTACTACAGTGAATGTTTCGCCGGCAGAAGAAGCCAGCAACTCCTCGTCTACCGCATCATAGAGATAGAAACCGATAACGGTGTAAGTACCCGAAGCGAGTTGCAGTTTTTCACTTCTCAGACCATACTCTGCATTCTCTGAATTATAAGAATTGAGCACCAGTGTCTGAGAGACAGTTGTACCGTTGTGCTCCATGACCACCTTGATTTTCTTGGCATCATCCAGTTTCTCAAGTTTGTCAAGGGCAGCAGCACGGGTAGCTCTTGAAGAAACCTTCTTGCTGAGCTTGAACTGCACATATCCGTATGTGCCGTCCCAGCCTCCAGTTTCATCATCCGAGCAACTTGTTGCTGCAAAGGTCAGGAGAGAGACCAAGAGCAACAAGAGTGCCTTTGAAAATATTTTCATTCTGTTCATTACTTTCTAATTTTTCTGATAGAAGTATGTTTCTTACTCATTCCCTCACCAGGAGATTCAACAACAAGAACCTTTACAGGAGTTCCGTTGTCCTTGAATACCATAAACATTGGAGTAGCAGCAGGAACATCTACGAAGAATATACTGTTATTATTCATATCCATACTAAGCTCTGCATAAACATCATTTTCGTTGTTATCCTTAACTGTAAGATAGCCTGTCTCCATCATAGTGTTAGGGTCCCAATCCTTGATATTAGGATTAACTGTAAGAGAGCTTCCTACTCCTGACTGAGCGACATATATTTCGTCACCATTGTAGCCAAATTTTTCTGATATGATAGAACCATACGTTGATTTATCCTTCTTGCACTCTACTGGCAAGTAGTTCATCTCCAAGATTGTAGGCGCTGCAGACTGATCATCAGCAGAAGAGTTGGCCTCCTTCTGTACAACATCCATCAGGAAGTAGCGGTCGTAATCGCTCTTCACAGTCATGAAGTCTTCCTCCAGCATTCCGTCGGGTCCATTCTCCAGACTCTCGAATACGCTCTGTGGCAATGCATAGACCAGGAACTCACGGCTTCCGCTGCCTAATGGAGCGACTGTGAGCTTCACATCACCCTTCTCACCCTGCAGCTTCACAGCACCAGTTCCATCCTCGAGCAAACCATTCTCCGTGTTCTTGAAGACTACCAGCTGGTAAGCATCACCCAATGTCTTGAGGGTGAAAGGAACGAAGTTGTAGAAGGTGAAATCGTTGGTATCACCGCCATTCAGGCTAGAACCATTCTGAGTGAACACCTTACCATCGAGAGATACATTCCATACTGCCCACTGTGAAGAGGTTGGATAAGTAACATCCATGGTGCTGGTGGTCATACCATTATAGATAACAGGTATGGTTACAGCAGCCTTGCCATCCTCAGAAGTGAAGGTTATGGTGTAGTTGCGGTCCTTAGCGATGGCATACTTAGCACTTACGCCCTGATTCTCCTTGAAGGAAACTCCGCCTACAGCATCCTTGTTAGGTGTACCTACCAGGAAGCCGCCTTCCAAGTCTACCCAAGCTGGAGTATTGGTAACAGCAAAACGGAAGTTTGACTTTACGGTAAACTTGGTGTATACATTGTAACCTACAGTGATACCTGTCTCGGTGATATTATTGCCAGCCGCATCGAATACCTGCAACTTATGGTCGGCAGCCGAACGCTTAACCTCAGCGATGGCAACCTTCTGACCACCCATATTCAGGAAGAGCTGAGCCACGCTCATATCCTTGCTGGCATCATCATCAGTAATCTTAACCTTGATGGTCTGCTTGCCTGCAGTACCATTGAGTACGAAGGCGTCTGTTTTCTCGCCCTGCACCAGTTTACACCAGATTTTGTCTGAAGAAAGGCTCCAGCTCTCGTTGGCATCGAAGGTG
>ENA-OPFF01000340-OPFF01000340.1-human-gut-metagenome-genome-assembly--contig:-NODE-340-length-11060-cov-1.915129_pt1 | contig 11060 bp, 14 predicted proteins | sample MGYA00241713_ERZ501558 | MGnify/ENA primary metagenome ERZ501558 (study PRJEB25962, sample SAMEA2042429) | human gut metagenome | biome: human gut; feature: human-associated habitat; material: faeces...
TTATTGTTCAAACCGCCAAAATAGGGGTTGGATGCTTACACAGTAACTATAACATTAAGGATTTATCCTTTATTCTTAGCAATTACTTTGTCTAAGACACCAGCAATCTCGAAGAAGAGCATAGGGGCGTTGTAGTCTATCTCTGAAATGGCATTATCCATATCATTGACAGTATAGCGTATCCACTCGATGGTGGCATCCAGGTTTCTCATATTGAATATGAGAATAGGTTTCCTCGAAACGACGAGTGAAGAAGGAGGCTGCAAGAGGATTCTTTGCCAAGTTCTGATGGAAGGCCTTGCATACCTTGGCTTGACCTTTGTAGTCGAGACTACGTATTTCATCAATCATTGGCATGGCACAGGAATAAGATTGTGCAGGAGCAGCTTTCTTTCCCATCTTCTTACGTATCTCCTTTGCCTCTGGTATCGTATCATCGTAAATGTCTTGAAACTCCTCTGGGAGTATCGAGAGCATTCACTCTAAAAATTCTTTATCTGCCATAAGAAATTTATTTGTATAAATCTACATTGATGTCAAATGGAGAATCAAAGTCTTTCAGCATGGCATGCTTTGTATCTTTTTCTGAGAGATTGGCATGTTCTGTTGGGATTTTCCTATCGATACCGAGGGTATCATCGAGAATGCTGATACCTCCATCAGCCTCAGGATGATAGAAGTTGCAACCTTCTCTTCAAACTCTCGCTCGCTGAAATTGTCGAATTTGGTATCAGGGATAGCATATGGGGCACTTTTGCCTGGTTCCGAAAGCATCTTATAAACATCGGAGCGGAAGCGGATTTCATTAAGATTTTTGTCCTCAACTCTCACAAAGACAAAGGTGGTAAGAAAACAGCCTCACGGTCAACACGTTTACCTCGTCTGTTTATCATGATACGTCTTTCCAAAGTGCGTCGGATCTGTTGCTACAAAACCATTTTCAGCTACATATCCTTCACTTTTTGCCATGGCTTCGCCGTCGTCCCCTGCAATAGTGGACGTAACCTGTAATTGTATATTTGTCTCTTTCATCATGCGAATCAAGTTCGTTTTTTGATGACGTTCATCTGAATCTCGATATATGAGACACAGAATCTCCTTGCAAAAATACGAAAATTGTTGGAAACTAGCAAATTATGCGTGTTAAAAAATTAATATCATTCTACGAAAATCAACATTATTTTACTATTCTTTTCGTACATAATTTCCTAAGTCGTTGATTGAACGAATGTTTTTCGGTTTTCTGTGTCTCTTATATAGAGATTCAGAAGAACGGGAGTGATTGAGGGAAGGATTTTGAGGACAAAGGAATCGGACAGCTAATCATTCCAAGGGTTGCAGACTATCATGCTCTTGGATCAGGAGTACGTCTGTGCTTAGAGGTTTCCGTTATTGGAAATAGACTAACCAACCCTTTCTTGCCAAGTGTTTTGAAACATGATTTCACGACACGGGGGAATGAGAAGTACACCCTAGTCAAAATAAAAAAAATAAACAATGATACAACCAGACAACGAGGAGAGTTGGTACGCATTCAAGATATTTTTTGGGAAAGGAAAGCCTATCAAGGCATATTTCGTTGCCAAAGGAATAGAGCATATTTATGATGTGAAACAAGAATATTGGGACAAGAATAAGAAAAAGAGTCTGTTGAAGGAAGTTCCTATTATGCCATCTCTCATTCTTTTCCGTACTACGAGAACAGAAGCCGAAGAGATTGAGCGCAATTTTCTCAATAAAGTGATGCTCTATCGTGGCAAAAATTCTGAGAACTTGAAAGAACCTTCTAAAATTTCAGAACGTGAAGTGAAAATCTTCAATATTGTAGCAACTTCTGGTGTTGAAGGACTGGATTTTTACGATGAGTATAATCCCAAGTTTACCAAAGGCGACAAGTTCCGAGTCATTGAAGGTCCTTTGAAAGGAGCGGAAGGCTATGTCGTCCGTATCAAAAAAGATCATAAACTTTATGTGAGTATCAAGGGGTTGTGTGCTGTTACGACAGGATATATTCCTAAAGCATACTTGCAAAAAATCGAATAGAGTATATGGAAATGTCAGATATTAAGCAAGTGGTACTGACGAGGAAAAGTATCTCGCCAGTAACAGAGTATTAATCGAGATGATGATGAGCAGCCCAGCTGCCCGCATCCAAACATGGACACTCTTTGGGAGTAGTCCCCGGCAAATCCCGATGCCCCACAATCTTCGCTTTCGGAAAGAGAATCTTCAGATTCCTGAAAAGGTCAATGAGTCTCGTTTCCTGCTCAGTTGTCATGGTGTTGCAAGGCTTGCCTTGCTCATCGAGCCCTCCCTCATAGCAGATGCCGATAGAGCATCTATTATAAGGTCTGGCATGAGCACCAACCTCCAACAGCATCCGGTGCTGCGTCATCGTTCCATCCTTACGGATGTAGAAGTGGTAGCCGATGTCATAAAACCCACGCGCCTTATGGTCGCGTCGCAGCTGTTCCACACTATAGTCCTCATTGCATCGGCTAGCCGAGCAATGCAAAACCAGATATTTAATGTCGTTAGCCGACATATATTGACTTTGTCTCATAATTCACAATTCATAATTCAACATTCAACATTCAACACTTAACATTGCTATAAGGCATTTGCGCATGAGCTTACTCCCAGTGCTGTAAGAGCTGCAATCAAAGCTTGAACAGCAGCGTTCAAAATTGAAACCCAAGAAATCTTCTTGGAACCCTCATTAAAATTCTTCATAATCAGAAATGTGTTTAAAAGTGAAACATAAGTTTGAAGGGGTGACCACACCCTGCATTATGCAGGATGCAGTCACAGGGAGAATCCTACTCCAGGCCATCACCGCTACCGTCGGTGCCAGAGTCGGTACTGCTCCCACCGCCAGGGTTTGGTGTATCACCACCATCACCCGATGGCTTGTTGTCATTCTTGTCGTCCTTGGTAGGCTTCTTCTTCGCAGCCTCCAGGTCAACGGTAGTCTCGTTCGCCTTTTCAGCCTTGAGCAAGGCAGCTTGACCAGCACGGCTTGCCACGAGCTTGAACTCAGCTTTATCAACAAGGTTCTCAAAGTCCACACCAGGGTTGAACTTGATGTTCACCGACTTGATGTTCTCCTCGGTAAACTTCTCCAGCGACTCCGCACCCTCACAGTTGATGGAGATGCTAAAGACACCAAACTCACCGAGTTTAATCTTGTTGCCGTTGAGCAGTTGCTCTACAATGCAGTCACACATGTCCGACAGGATGGCTTTCACCATACCTCGGCTGTAGCCAGCGTTGTGTGAAGCAATGTGCTTGCAAAACTTATTCAAGTCCCAGATTTCACGAACTTGGTTCTTGGCATAAGCCTTTTGAGGCTCCTCTGGTTTGATAGGATTACCCATCATGTAAATAGAATACTCAATCATAATCGATTCCTTTCTTTTTAATTGTTAATACTAAAATTGTCAGCTACTCCAAACTTCGAATGTCGAGCACCCCGGGTATTGAATTCTTCACTCATCACTCTTCGTTCTTCGTTTAAGCTGTTGCAAAGATACAACATCCGTGGTTCGAAAACAATTCCGTTGAAAGGCATTGAAAAACGTTAAATATCTATTGAATAAGGTTAAGAAAATCATTAAGAAATCATAGCCAGCAAGTCATTTTTTACTTTTTTACCCTTTTACTTTTTTACCTTTATACGATGTCAGATGTAACTTTCAATATATACGGAGGCAATAACCAAATCCTCCCCAACGCTACAAAGGCAGAGCAAAACTTCTATGGCGACCAGTTCGCAGAGAAGACGCTTGCCAAGGATGGCGAAGCACCTCTACCTCTCACCGAGGAAGAACAGGCTTTATCTATATATATAAATAAGGTGGAATCCTTGCGAGGCTACATCACCCTCCTTCGCTCCTGCAAGACAGCGAGAGACCTGGGCGAGGTGGTGGCAACCATGCGACAGCAAGAGCCATCCCTCACCGATGAGCTGATAGTGAAGCAGAGTTTCATTTCCCTTCTCCTTCCCTTCGTTCCGAAATGGGAGAAAGGGCAGACCATCGACAACATCCGGGTAGCAATCAATACTGCCTGGACGGCCCGCAAAAAGACTATCCGTCAAGCAGGTCGCTAAAACACCCTCAAAAAAGTATCTTAAGATACATGGGCAAGTATCCTAAGATACTTCGCCAAGTATCCTAAGATACTTTGGAAAGTATCCTAACCCTCTTTAAATTCATATTTATGTCAGAAGAGCAAAATACATTCGATATCAAGCAGAGTAACGTGCAGATATTGCCTAATGCAAAATATGCCATACAGAATTTCTATGGAGCAGAATATGCCAGGAAAGTGCTGAGCAACCGTCCTTGTAACAAGGAGGCCATTGCAGAAAGCTCTATACTCGACATGTTTTACTATAGTGATACCAAACCATGTCCAGTCTCCAACGAAATCATCCGCAAGGAGATTCTACCAACTTGCTTTGTGCGAAAAGCGTTTGGTAGAAGATAATGTTCTTTGCCTATATGGTGAAGAGGGTGTTGGCGTTTCCACAGTGCTGGCGCAGTTTGCCAGGGAGCATGGTCGTAACTGTATGAGCTATTTCAACGATGGCCTTGACATTATGTTGATGGATGCGGATGTGATGGAGCACAGCGTTGTGGAGCAATTGTACTGGTATGCCTACGGGGCAGATGAACTTTTCGACATTAGGGATGCAGAGAAAGCCAACATTACTGCATTATGGCCATCAGTTTATCGGAAAATCAAACGTTCTGATAAGCCATTATACTTCGTCTTTGATGGTTTTGATCATGTTCCGCCAGAAAAGGTTGAGAGTGTCAAACGTTTTTTAGAGAAGATGTTTTGGAACAATGGTCGCTTCATTTTTTCAGGCAAGAAAGAAGATATCAAGAATATCATACCTTCCTGTTCCAAGTTGAGTATCAGTGAATACGAGATAATTCCGTTTGGTGATGCCGACGTAAAGGATTATTTCCGTAAATCGGTTTCAGACATCAATGAAGAAGAACTTCAAGCCCTATGCGACATCACAAGAGGATTGGGAAGCCGCATGGAAACAGTGCTCAACCATTATATAAAGAAAGGTAAGCTGAAGGATTTGGTTGCATCAAATGCATCAGGCACTACCGATTTGTATGATGCTGATTTTCATCATATATTTGATACAAACGAAACTTTGACATATGATTTCTTCGCTTTATTGACCTATACGGAGTTTCCTCTTCAAGTGCCAGTGGCAGCAGCCATCTTGTCGCTGTCAGAAGATGAATTTCTTGGGGTGTCTGAGAAATATAAGGAGTTTGTACATATAGATCCGTCGGGTATTTGTACCCTCATCAATGAGGGCTTTCATAAATACCTGAAGCGTCAGTTGACGAGTTTGAAGCAGAACATAGAGTTGAAGATACTCCATGTTTTGCAGATGCCACAATATATGATTTCCCATTGCAGCTTCATCCCACCCCTCATGAAGACTTTGCATAAGACAGACCAGCTGGTAAACTTTCTCAGCAGGGACAATATCCAGAAGATACTTGTCAACAAGCATTCTCAGGCAGCTCTCAACGAGCAGTGCGAGTTTGGCTATGAAGCCTGCAAGGATGAACCGGAGAAATATGCGGCAACCCTGTTCCGTTTTGCTCTCAATAAGTCCATGTCTCGTGAGATTGAGAAAAATGAGTTGTGGGACAACGAACTGGAAGCTCTTCTTGCCACTGGACATTCCGAGCAAGCATTGGCATTATCTCGTAATGTGTATCTTTCAGAGGAACGCCTGAAGTCATTTCTGCTTATAGCCAGAAAGAAGGATTTGTTGAACCCTTCCGACTATGAGGTACTGAAAGAGAACATTAACCAACTTGTATCTACCATACAGTTTGAGAAAATACCAAGCAAAGCCATTGAGTTGGCAAAACTCTTGATGCCAATAGATTATGAGTCAGCTATAGCCATTGTTGACAAAGTGGCAAAGGCAAACAAGGAGACAGTTAATGCCGATAGGGTTTACACGTTGATGTCGTTGATGTCAAACAAGACGGATGCAGAAACAGGAAACGTAACCAATTTCGATATGGTCAGTGCCAAGATTGAGGACGATGAGTTGCGCACGTTCACTCATGCCGCCAAGAACTTGTTTGCAGATGTCTCGGTTGATTACTTCTTGGGTGAGTTGGCTAAACTGCCAAGCAATTCCCGTAAGCTGCATTTGTTGCAGATATGGTTGCCTGAGCATGAGAACAAGGAAAATATTGGCAAAGCTGTTTTGCAAGCTATTCAATTGATAGTGGCAGTTTCAGATACAGATATGCCGAAAGCTAAGATTCTCAACACCGTTTGTCATTCTATGTCAAAGATGACGCTCGAAGAGATGAAAAAGGCTATGGCTTACATAGAATCTCTCACCGACACCATTAAATACCCGACGTTTGATTATGTGGATGCCGAACTGACTATCATTGAGGCAACAAAAGATATCCTTCCTGAGGAGAGCAAGTCCCGACTTGAACTTCTGTATCTCTACATATGTGATTTGGAAGACGAATCGGTTCGTGTGTCTTGTCTGTCAAAACTGTTAGGCAGGTTTGACTATCTGGGCAAACGGTCAGAGACAGAGAATACTTTGGGCTGTTCCACTGGCGACATACGCCGTGACATCATATTGGGTATTCGACACCTTTTGGAAGAAACCGCCTATCATCTGAAAGTAGTTGAAGAGCCAATCAAGGCATTGGTATGTGATTACCCAACGATGATAGATGAGTTGATAGACCAAATCAACACAACGGAACGCAAGAAGCGAGCCTATTCCTTGGCTGCCAGTCAGTATCTGTTGAAACAGGAAGAGAAAAAGGTGAAGCTGGATAAGTTTTTCGATTTAATTGCCAAGACCGACAATACCTACGACAACCGTGAGAACCCTCTCGAATTACTGTCTCGCATGTTGTATTATGCCGAACAGATAAATCATGAGGCATTCCTTTCAGTGTTGAAAGCCAATTTTCATTATTTTGAGAAATTGGAACGTCCGTCACGCAAGGTTATCATCTTTATGCGTATATACTTGTGGATGACAAAACACTTTCCTGAGGATTCATTTGCCAATAGGATTAAAGGTTTAGTATTAGACAATTGGCAGTCTATAGAGATGTTGAAAGAAAGAATCGAATGTGGCTTTTTCCTGGCAAAGAACTTTGCCAAAGTCTCAAGTGGCGATGCCGAGGACATCCTGAAAAAATGTCGCAAGATGAAGACTGAGTGTTTCTTGGCATCATCATCTTGTATCACGGCATACGACATAGCCCTCGAACTTTATTCCCGTTCAATGGGACTTCTTGTACGATATGGCATGTGCGAAGACGAACAGCTCTTGACGCAGTTTGCAGATGATATAGATGCGCAGTTGTCAGATGGCGAGAAAGCTGTTATTTGGAGCAATATCGCTTTGGAGTACTATCTTGCCAACGATACCAAGCAATTCAACCAACTATGCGGAAAATATTTCCCTGCTCATTTTGACACCTGTTCGGTATTGGATCAGAAAATAGTCATTTTTGGCATTGCGCCAGCCATGTTCTATTATAGCAGGGATACCCTTTATTCTCTCTTGACCCGCTACGATGAGCAGTTCATGAACGACTGTTTAAAGCATGTAACAGAATTCATCTTCTGCAAGGAAGCCTCTCTGTCTGGGGTATCTGCGGAATATCAGGCATACCCATTGGAATACAAGGACTATCAAGACCTTATAGCCATTCTGGAGCATTCTACCAACGATGAAATTTTCTATCAGGTGGTCAATATCATTGCCAAGAGTCTGAAAGAAGGAAAACCTAAGCAGACATTAAGTAGTAATCAGAAGAATGCAATTGTCAATGAGATAGAGCGAATAGTGAACGAGAAACTTCCTACTCGCTTTGGCATCCAGCATGATGGTTATAAGATAGCCTGTCTTGCAGCTTTGCGCCATTCTAAATCAGAGTTCTCTAATAAGGACAGCAAAACCTGGTTTGATGCCATTGATCGTATCGACAACAAAGCAGACAAGGCATTCCTGTTTCTTCAGATAGCCCCTTATTTCCAGAAGAAGGGAGACAAAGAAGTGTTCTTTGAAAAAGGCATAGAACTGGCAGAGTCAATATCCTCTACTTTCGATAAGGTGAACCGACTCGATTTGAGCATCAATGAGTGTGTGGAGAATAATCTTGGCAACCTGGTTAAGCCTGTTGCCGAAACTGCCATGCGAAGCCTTCGCCTGAATGGAACGCTCGATGATTATAAACGCTTGATAGATATGGTTTATCAGCACAAGCCAGAATTAGCGGAAGAGATGGTTAACAATCTCGACAAGGATCCAGCCCGTGTGCAATATAAGAACCGGTTGCTTAGTCATATATCATCAGCTAAGAAGTTGAAACAGGCACACGACAAGTTAGATACGATAGATAATCTTAACCGTCGTGAGCAAGTGAAATTCTTTACCAAGCAACTTGACAACCTGCTTAACGGCAAAGGCCAAGTGTTGGAATTGAATCGCATTCTCGACCTTTCCATCAAGCACATTTACGACCATAACATAGATGATGCCAAATTTGCTATTTTGTATATCATGGAGGATGTGTACCGCAAGTACAAGCAGTCTAAGCAGAATAAGGACTTCTTGCTCAACATGCATCGTGCCTTCCGTTACAACTTGAAACTGGTCCTTTCGTTGGCTGCCGACACCAAAGAACGGATTGACCGTGTAGAGAGTTTGATCCGTACAAGCACTTTCAACGATGATGGCTATATCCAAGTAGGAGAAGAGGAGAAAGCCAAGGCTTACATTTTGAATTGGTATCAGTCATTCAATTACAACACGCTGACCATTATCGATCCATATTTCAAGCCACAAGACCTCGCAATCATCAAGCAGCTCTGCGACATCAACAACGATTTGGAGATAAGGATACTTACCCATCGTCAGAAATATCAAAATGAGGATTACACCGCATCATGGAGGTCTATTTCATCAGGAGTAACCAATACCATCAGCCTCAACTTTGTATGGTATGACGACAATTCAAAGGATGGTCCTCTCCATGACCGCTATTGGATATGTTCTGACGACGAGAACGACGAGCACCAAGGCATCACCCTCTGCTCCATTGATAGCCTTGGTAAAAAAGAAAGCTCTATCATCGAAGTGGATGGTGGCAAAATTCTGTCTGCCCTTCTTTCTTACTCAAAGTATGCCTATACTCATGTAAGGAAGATGGGAGGAAGAGAGTTGAAATATGATGAGATGGAATTGGATTAGAAAGGATAATTGAAAACGAGTATTTATGAATATAGGTTCGATATTTAGATATTTCTTATGGTGGATGATGAACCTGGCGTCAAGTTTATTGATAGCTAGCCTCTATTTCATAAAAGCACAGGTAACTTTGTTCTCTATAGGAATTAACTGGCTTGATACAATATTAACGATGTGTGTTTTCTTAGGAACACCTCTACTGTTGTCTGGAATGTTTGTTCTGCTTACAAAAGTAGTTAGCCCCAAAGATTCTTTACGGCTGCCAGTGCAAAAAGTTAGTAGTGCAAATAAGGATTACTTGCCTGTATATCTAAGCTACTTCTTTGTGTCTTTGAGTATACCGGGTAGTTCTCAGGAGGGTATAGCCTATGATGTATTAGTTGTATTTTTCCTTATTATATGGATATTTACATCTCTTACTACAACATATTATTTTAATCCTCTTCTATTATTGATGGGATATAAGTTCTATAATGTGACTTCAAATAATGGGATAGAATTATTTGTAATTTCACGTAGAGTTATACGAAAGAATGAAACAAATATAACCTTTCCGAAATTGAAGAAATTAACAGAATTAGTTTACATAGAAATATAAAAGCCAATGGGAACATTAATAGCAAAAATAAAAAGTGAGGCTCAATGGGTAAAAATTTGTGACCAAATAGAAATCGATGTCTTGAATCAATTGGATTTATCAGATTCTATGGTATATGATCCAAATAACAATGTTGCTCACCAATGGTTTAGGATAGAACATCTTAGCAATACAGCATATTTAAATGAACTGTTTAGCAATCCTATAGAAGCAGGAGAGTTAACAACAATCAATGTGAATCAGCTAGATGACATAAAGTATTTTGCGTATTATGCGAACAGCAAATTTTATATTCAGCGCATGTTGACGGGGTGTTATATTAAGAAGGCTAGTTTTTGGAGTTTTGGTGATAGTATTCAATTTACCAATGATAATAAGATGGTGACTATAAATCCTATTCCGGATGGTGTGTATGACTTGACTACAGATACACTTTATTTTCAAGAATTAAATCGTTTGTACAACATATTCTCTAATATTAAAAATGAATATGTTCAAGGTACTTCAGGTTCAATTCATGAATTCTTGGCAAATGATATGATAAGTTTGGGAGAGAATTTCTCAGAGGATAAGGTTAGCTTGTCTAATAGAAAAAGAATATCAGAAGTAGCTAGAGTTTATAACACATATTCGGAAATACAAAAAGAAGAACTTAAGAGTTATATATGCCAATATAGCAATGGTGATTTGGAATACAATGAACAAGAACGAAAGTTTAAAATTAATGATGATACAGATTTGCGCCTGTTGTTATTCGGTATGCAGATGCGCTTCTACAAACAACCATTGAACGATGAGGTACAGGTGGCTACAAGTACGACAAGTATCAGAAATCTAAAATAAACTTATGTTACGAGAATGTTTTATGACACCAGAAGAATATTGTATAGCCTTTTGTGAAGGCTACTTCTACGCCCAATTAGGCGAGAGACTTACCAATGGTAAAGTGACAGAACATACACTGGACTTAGCAAAGGAAACGGTTCAAACTTGTATGGAGCAACAGATAGCCTATTCTGCTTTTGATGAAAAGCAAAAGCAGGAAATGAAAGAAAACCTTCATGAATGGGCAGATAAAGTGATGCAAGGTTTCAAAAAACGTTTGCGTGAGAGCGGCAGATTGATAGAATCTTTATGATGCGCTAGCCGACAAACAATCGCAACTCT
>ENA-OPFF01000344-OPFF01000344.1-human-gut-metagenome-genome-assembly--contig:-NODE-344-length-11003-cov-1.946018_pt1 | contig 11003 bp, 14 predicted proteins | sample MGYA00241713_ERZ501558 | MGnify/ENA primary metagenome ERZ501558 (study PRJEB25962, sample SAMEA2042429) | human gut metagenome | biome: human gut; feature: human-associated habitat; material: faeces...
GATGCATCATATATATGTAGCAGAGGTAAAGGATTTTAATTTTTCTAGAAATCCTTATGAAATTCAGCTGGAGTATCAGAAAATGTTTGTTGATGGTAAAAAGAAATGCTATGCAACAAAGCATGCTAGAAGAGTAGACTGGGTTAAGGAACACCTGGAAGATTTAAAAATACATTATCAACTATCTGATGTTATATGGAATGTTTACGGATTATTCATTGTAAGTGAGCCATTAATCAGTATGCAAGTATATCATCAAAAACTCGAAGTTATATCTAGAGCAGAGTTAAGTGTGGAACGCATTAGAAGTATTAAATAATCCATCAAATTGCTAAATTTAAGAAGAAGGTTGAAATATACCTTCTTGTTATATCCCCCTTTTTAAGGAGGTGGTGCTAAAAAGCATACATAAATACCAGAACGTTCCGTGAAGGGACGTCCATACATTTTGGGACGGTTTAGCGGTCTTTTTTTGTAGTTTCAAAAAGTACACATTTCAGGACTAAGGAAAGGAGCGAATAATAATGAAGAGATATGGTTATCACAGAACAAGTACAAGGGAACAGCATTTAGACAGAGGTATCAAGGAGATTACAGCTTATTGTGAGCAGAATAATCTGGAACTGGAAAAGATTTTTACTGACCAGCAGACAGGAAAGAATTTTAATCGTCCAAGATATCAGGTATTGAAAGAGGATGTATTAAGAGCGGGTGACGAGTTAATTATTACTGAGGTAGACAGACTTGGTAGAAATAAGCAGGAGACATTAAAGGAATTGCAGTATTACAGGGATAATGACATCCGTGTAAAGATACTGGAGCTTCCAACTACGCTTATGGATTTATCAAAGCTGGATAATGCTATGGCTCGTATGCTGATGGAAACCATCAATAATATGCTGATAGAGCTATATGCAGCTATGGCGCAGGCAGAGATTGAAAAGAAAGAGAAAAGACAGCGTTAAGGTATAGATTCTAAAAAGGCTCGTGGAGAATGGGATGATTACGGCAGACCAGCGGTAATGTCGATTGATGAATTTTCGGAGCATTATCAGAAAGTGGTGTCAGGAGAAATACGTCCATTTGAACTGATGAAACAGCTTAGTATGAGTAAATCAACATTTTATCGTTATGTTAATAAATTATAAGTAGTAAAATTAAATGTTTGTTTTTTAAACAATAAAAGTGAGAGGCTTCTATTTTGAAATAATATATGATATATTGTTAACAGTTATAACATCTGTAGGAGGTAGTATATGGATAAGGAAAAGATAAAAGAAGATTTGAGCATATGTTACCTTAAAACAATAGCGGCAGTTAATGGGATTGCCCTTGAAAGAATAGAGCATGATGAGGATAGTGTGGATGTTATTATAAAAAAACTAGTTTATCATGATAATGGAAAACCAAAATTTAATTCTCAAATTAGTGTTCAGTTAAAGGCAACGTCATCAGCTTCACAATATATGATAAATGAAGCTGATATATCATATGTATTGAAGGTGAAGAATTATAACGATTTATGCACTCCAGCATCTATGCCAAGTGTTTTAGCGTTGCTTATTTTACCAGAAATAGAAGAAGAGTGGATAGGATGGACTCCAGATGAATTAATGATAAATGGAGAGATGTACTGGTTATCATTAAGAGACCAAGAGACATCTAATAATAGTGCAAGCGTTACGGTTAAGATACCCAAAAATAATATATTGAATAATGTCACAATTGAAGAATTAATAGAAAAAGTAGCAGAGGAGGGGGAACTATGATATATTCCGTAAATTTTGTGGATATGACATTGAGATTGAATCCCCTTGCTGTCACTAAATATCTAATGGAAACACAATGGAAGCTATATCCGCTAAAGAGAATGGATATTAAAATTTTTCAATATGAAAAAGATGGTTTATTTGAGCAGATTACAATACCACTAGATAAGAATTTAAGAGATTATAAAAATACTATGTATGATGCAATTTGTAAAATGGCTTATATAGAAGGCAAATCAGTTGAACAGGAAATGTTGTATTTGCTTAACCCTAATACGGATATATTAAAAATACGTTTGGATAAAAAAGATGTTGAATCAGGAAATATTATACTTGATGATGCGATACAATTATATGATAATGCAAAAAAGTTATTGGCTGCTACGGCATTAGATATAATTAATCCTAAAAAGATTCATTTGGGAAGGGTTGATGAATCAGTTCAAAAATTTCTTTCACAGTGTAGATTTGGTCAAACAGAAATCGGAAGCTATGTAGTCTCGGTAGTTTGTCCGTTTGCTGAACTATCAGAAACAGAGGGATATAGACAATTAAGTATTTTTTCGGATGAAGAACAATGTGCAAATTCATTGACGAGAAAAGTAACTAATAGATTAATGACAAATGTGGCAATAATAAAGCAAAAAATAGATGAGGGATGTACAGAATCATTAATTAACTATGAAGAGGAAATAAGTTCTAATTTTTATGAAGCATTAAATGGATTGGACTTACAAGCGGAGAATACAACTGTTGAGTTTATAGCAGAATGGTCTCCAACAGTAAAAAGCAATAGATGCCAATATAATAAAGTCTCTGTTACAAATGACTATTATGAGCCGATAAGGAATATTATTTCGAAGATTAAAGAGAGTACAAATGAAAGAACAACGATTGTTGGAAAAATAAAGCAATTAAAAGCGGCACCAGTTATCGATAAACGACAATTTGGAATGGTGGTTGTTGTTTATGTCGGAGATAATGAGAGAGCTAAGTCGGTTACGGTGAAATTAGATAAGGAGGATTATGAGAATGCAGTAATTGCACACCAGCATGGTAAAGCTGTGAAGTTAGTTGGAGATTTAAAAGAGCATCCTAAAGCGGTTATGGAAAATGTGATATTTAATGTAATTGAATAGATAAATTATTAGTGGATGAATAAAAGAAGGTTGAAAAAGACCTTCTTTTGTTTTGCAAATATAAAATAGATAATATAAAGTAAACAATGTAAAAGTGTTGAGAAGACAGTACTTTTATGCTATGATAAAAATATATTTAGGAGGTATACAAATGTCTTTTTCATATAAACCATTATGGAAATTACTAATTGATAGTGATATGAGTAAAAAAGAATTGATGAGAAAAGTTAATATATCAAAATCTACCGTAGATAAAATGGGTAGAGGACAGAATATATCAATGGAAATAATAGATAAGCTTTGCAACTATTTTGATTGTAGTGTATCTGATGTGATTATGCATATAAAAACGGAGGACAAGGAGTAGTGAAGCATTTAGATTTAAATAATGTACATTTGTATTGTGATAATGCGATAAATTTGTATGAAAAATGGGAAAGTCCAACAATGATTATGTGTGATGGACCATACGGAGTTAATGGATATCCTGGAGATTTGCATTCATATGAGGGGTTAGCAGAATGGTATGAACCACATATTAAAGCATGGACACAAAAATCTACTCCACTAACCACATTATGGTTTTGGAATACAGAAGTTGGATGGGCAACGGTTCATCCAATACTTGAGAAATATGGTTGGAAATATGTATCATGTTGTATTTGGGATAAGGGGATGAGTCATGTCGCAGGCAATACAAATACAAAAACTATACGTCATTTGCCAGTTGTTACGGAAGTTTGTGTACAGTATGTTAAAGTACCAGAATTTGTTGTAGACAATACGACTATGACAATGAAAGAATGGTTACGTTATGAATGGAAGAGAACTGGATTACCATTTGCAAAAACAAATGAAGCTTGTGGGGTCAAAGATGCGGCAACAAGAAAATATTTTACAAAGTGTCATTTGTGGTATATGCCACCAGCGGACGCATTTGAAAAAATAGCCATATATGCTAATCAATATGGGAATGAGGATGGAAAACCTTATTTTTCTATAGATGGAGAGAATATAATAACAAAAGAGCAGTGGTCAAAAATGAGAGCAAAATTTTATTGCCCGATAGGAATGACAAATGTTTGGCAAATTCCGCAATTAAGGGGAAAGGAACGTATAAAAATAAATCAGAAAGCAGTACACCTTAATCAGAAGCCATTAGAAATTATAAGTAATATAGTTAAAATGACATCTGATGAAGGTGATGTTATTTGGGACCCGTTTGCGGGATTGTGTACAACTGCTATAGCGGCAATGAATTTGAATAGAATATGTTATCTTGCCGAAAATAATGAAGAAGTATATTCTATTGCTTGTAGTAGATTAAAATCAGAATTATAAAATAGATTTTAATGCGGTTTCGAGGATATCATCATCTTTGGATGAAAGAATGTCACTCCATTGTTTGATGGTTTTTCCTTGAAATTGCGTGTTTAATACTTTAGACTTAAATCTCTCAATTTCCTTATGCTCAATACGGTCAATTTTAGCATAATTAGTATCAAGTCGATATACAAAGTCTGCATAAAGAGTGCGTAGTTGTCGTTGATACGCTAATGAAGGACTGTATTTTTTCCCATCTGTTCCCCAAGTTTCAACAGTTGCAATAGCTTTTGCAACATCACATTTATCAGTTTGGAGTTTATAGCCATTTGTATTTGTTTGCTGTAGATTTGCTGTTCTGTCGTAAACGCACCATATCAAGTACCTTGACAAATATATGCCGCTCTCACGGCTGACATTTACTTTGGTTTTCTGATTTTTTCCGGAAGCTCCGGTGACCAGGGCAATAATCGTTCCAGGAATGACCGGTCTATATCTTCCATATGTTCCGGGATTTCTTCCAGAAGATACTCGAAGTATTCGTACGGTTTCAGATTGTTTGCCTTTGCGGTCTCAGCTATGCTGTAGATCATTGCGGAGGTTTTGGCACCATTGATCGTATCAATGACCTGCCAGTTCTTCTTGCCGATGCAGAAGCCTCTGATTGCACGCTCCGACGCATTATTGTCCATCGGAACATCTCCATCAGTCAGGAATACTTTAAGGTATTTCTCCTGATTTAGAGCATAGGTGAAAGCTTCCCTAAGCTTTCCGGTTTTGGGAACCTGACAGTCATTCTGTTTCAGGTACACAAACAAAGCCTCGACAAGCGGTTTAATAATCGCCTGTCGCTGCGCAAGTCGTTCTTCGGAAGTCAGACTTTTAAGTTTCTTTTCTTCCCGGTAGATTGCCTGGATCTGTTTCATTATGAGATAGGATGTGGTTCCTTTTCTGGCATCCTTGGGAATGACTTCCTGTGCTTCTTCAAAGCGCCTGCGGCAGTGTACCCAACATCCTGCTATCGTCAGATCTTCCTTCTCTTTTTCAAGAGTGTGGTAGACCTGATAGCCATCCGTCACGCAGATACCGCTGTAGTCCTTCAAGAATTCCCTCGGATGGGAAGCATTCCTTGTGCGCTGGTATTCATACAGCACGATCTGTCTGTCGGAATACATGTAACCGCTACGGTATACCCACATGTAGCTTTTGCTTCCTGCCGGGCGGCCATCCCTGTTTACCAGACATGGTGTTTCATCCGCCTGTATCACATGGTAATCGTACAGAAGTTCATGGAGATAATCCCACATCACGGCGATATACTCCTCACCAAGACGGATCATCCAGTTCGCCATGTTCTGCCTTGTGATTGCCAGACCATACCGTTTGAATTCCTGCTCCAGCCGGTACAGGGGAACTGCATTGACATACTTTGCGTTCATGATAGCTGCTGCAAGGGATGCAGATACCGGACTGCCATGAAGAAGACCCTTAGGATGTTTTGCCTTGATGATGGTTCCATCCTTTTTACCGGCATACACGCCGATATGATGTTCATCCACTTTAATCTTGGCAGGGATGAAATGGTACTTTCTGGATATGGCATCAGGCAGCTGTTTCCAACCGTTTTTACCGAATTTTTCCGTCAGTTCTTCTTCCGTCATGTAGTGAGGAATGACATTGACATCAAAACCGGACATGTCCTTTTCCTTTTTTCCCTTGGTCTTGGTCTGCTTTTTATTTGAATCAGCTTCAAGATCATCGGGTTCCGGAGCATCCAGATCACTGACAGCTTCCGCCTCATTGAAGAATACAATGTTTCCGTCCACTTCCATGAAACTGATCTGGCTGAAGTCCTCCATTTTTTCAGAGGAACGTCCGAAGCGTTCTTTCTTGGAAAGAATCAGCTGTTCCATCATCAGCTGCATTTTTTCATTCAGGGAATGGATTTCCGCTGTCAGAGATTCCAGCTGTTCCTGCTGGTTCAAAAACATCTGCACCAGAAGCGACTTGTCGACACTATTCAGTTGTTCTTCTGTATACTTGATTGCCATAACAGACGCTCCTTTGATTTCTTCGTCTATTATAGCAGATACAGCGTATTTACGCCACCAGGCGACTGTCTGCCATTCGTCATTTTGACGGTGGATAACAGTATTAAGAACCCATGAACCAAGAGCTTTTTGCTGGATTTTTAATACTGTTATCCACAGGACATCACTGTTTCCGCCGGTTATGAACTGCATGCCGGGAAACGGAATGGATGTCTGTGGACAATGGTGATTTATACGTTTTATCGCATTGAAAACGAAAATTTATTTTCAGCAGATTGAACAACAGCTGTCACATTGCACAGGGCGGATTTTCAATCTGCTCGATGGGACGCTTTGCAATGATCTCAAGTCCCTGCATCAGCATCTGGTATTGATCCGGCGAGATTTCTTTTGCCTCGTCCGCTGACCGTGGCCACTGGAATGCACCGCTGTAAAGCCGCTTGTACAAAAGCAGGAAGCCGTCACCTTCCCACAGAAGCCCTTTGATGCGGTCCGTCCGCTTTCCGCAGAAGAGAAACAATGTATCTTTATCATACGGGTCTAAATTGAATTGGAACCGGATAATGGCAGCCAGTCCTTCCATGCCACGGCGAAGATCCGTATAGCCTGTGGCAATGTAGATCTTTTTGAAACCGTTGGCATTATTGAGCATAGGCACACGCTCCCAGAATCTTCTGTATCAGTTCCTGTGAAGCAGTGTTGTAAAGTTCAATGGAAAGACCATTTCTTCCTTTGATGACTGCTCCTGCTGAGGAATTGATTCCAGTCCCATTTACATCATTTGCAGATGCAACGGGCTGTTCCAGTTCAACAAAAGATACTCCGGGATCTTCACAAACAGAAAGGCAGGCTTCCCTCACCTTACGTACTCGGTAGTAGTAATTAGCTTTGGTAAGACCGTTCTGATCGCACCATGTTTTTACATCCATGTCTTCAGGGCGGTTCTGGCAGTCTTTGATCTGCTCTGCCCAGTGCTGCAGGCGAACCTGTGATGCCACTAAACTTGTTTGAGATTTCATGCTATACCTCCAGATAGAGAGTCCTAAAAGTTCAGTACTAAACTTTTTAGACTCGAATAGTTTTGAGGTAATTATCTCAATTTTTCAAAGGACAGAAAAGGTACCGGATATGGAGCGTTTACGGAGCAAATATCCAAACGCATATAAAATAAATGCTTTTTCTCCAATACTAAAGAACAGCCATGTCCCAAGCAAAAAGAATAGTGCTGTAATAATTGGTAGTGGCCAAAATATTTTTATGTCCTTGCCGGCGTATGCTCCGGAACAAATTGCATAAATAGGATTCACTGCAAAAAACAGAATGAAGCAAACTGCCATGCCGCCATCACCTTTTATGAATGTAACCGCAAGCCATGGAAACACCAACATAATTACTGCTGTCGCTAACATCCAAGGTATAATTTTTTTCATGTAATCCACCCCCTTGAGCATATATCGATTTATCTATTTGCATAATCAATCAAAATCTTCTTACAACTACTACAACGATAAGCTTCACAATGAGGGATTCCTCCTGAACCTTTACTCAATTCCAGATCGTCCGATTTTTTAATGCGAAAAACTTTTGTCAGATTATCAACTGCAAAAGTAATGTCTCGTGAACTCATTAGGTATCCTCTAATCATTTCATCACCACAATATGGACATTTCATGCAGATTCACCTCCTATAAATTCCGATTTTGTATAACAGTAGTCTAACACATATAAATTATATTTTCTATATTGAGGTGTTGAAAAAATGGTTCATAGACATTACCTAAGATGTGTATTCATTGCCTTAAATGTACAACTACATGAAGTATAGACATTATAATATTTATAGACACAAGAACAAAATAATAACTTAACGTTTCTAAAAATATAAAAAGGCTCTCCAGATTATCTGAAAAGCCTCTTAGGATTGTATTTGAATTTGGACTACTTGATTTTCTAATTGCATACGTAATTCGTGAAATGTATAATTATACTGTCTTGATATTAGACACACAAAGGTAAATAGGGACAAATATAATAAGTTATGATGATATTGAAATAGAAACAGGTAAAAAATATATTTTACCTACAATAGCTAAAACCAGGATGGGAATATGTTATTATCATATCATGAATGTCTGGAAAAATATGGTACAGATTATCAAATTAAAAAAACATACAGGAAGGTCATCTATTTATAACAGAAAAGGGTCTCTATTCAGAGGATAGGTATGTGCCGGAATTAGAGATCATCATGAAAAAATATCCGAATGCAATACTGACACTTAACAGCGCATTTTATTATTATGGACTGACCGACACCATACCGGATCATTATTATGTCGCAACGCCCAAAAGTAATAAGAAAAATTGAAGATGTACGGGTGAAACAGATTTATGAGAACAGTAATGCTTTTGAAATGGGGAAGACAACGATAGAGTATGATGGAGTGGATTTATAAATGATTTCTATACGAAAGCAGATTGAGCAGGAAGAATATTGTTTTGATATTGCGTATGATGAAGGAGCCAGTCTGCTGATTAATTCTAATGAGTAAATGTTAAGTGAAAAACTACGGTCTTTATTAAAATTCGGAACATTTTCCACAAGATTTAAGGATATATACGAATTATGTTTCACTGTGTAACACCGTGCTGTCTCGTTGAATCAAATGTGGCAGGGCGGTATAGGTCTGGATCAGCATCTCCGGGTTCTGTATCTTTTTCAGCAGAGATGCTCCGGCACGGGTGCCAAGACTGTACATATCAATATCCACGACAGTCAGAGATGGTGTGATCAGAGGTGCATAAGGGTAATTGTCGAAGGAGACAATAGAAATGTCCTCCGGAATGCGCAGGCGGAACTGACGGATTGCCTGGATGACGCCGACGGCGATAAGACTGTTAAAGCACAGAATGCTGTCGGGAGGTTCCTGTCGTACTGCGAGGGAGACCTGCGAAGATTCCGGCTGGCAGAGGTGTTCCTGTTTACCTCTCCCGGAATCCCCTGCGTATTCTATGGGGATGAACTGGGAATGGACGGCAGCAGCGAGACAACACTGCGGGGGCCCATGCCCTGGGAAAAGGTGCAGGATGGAGAGGATGATTTCTTTTCCCGGCTGATTGCTATTCGTAAAGAACATGAGGAGCTGATCTATGGAGATTACACTCTGCGATATATGGATCATGACGGAGGATATATCTATCAGAGAACCTGGGGAGATCACAAGATTATAGTCTGTCTCAATAATGGCAGTACAACGATTGATCTGCGGGAGTATTTGGGAAAGGGCAGCGTGCTTTTGAGTGAATCCTATGAAGCAGGAAAGCTTGGAAGTATGGGATATGCGATTATAGAAGAAAAATAGAACAATAATAAGAGACCGGATGGTGAGCGATCGCTGTCCGGTTTTTTCGACTACATTTTACACAGAGTGTTGCTAGTTTTCGGTCGTGTTTTCCTGCGGGATATGGTAAAATAAAAAAAGACACAGATGGAGGGAAACCTATGGATAGAGATCCTTTTAAAGAATATATCAGACAGGTGGAACCAAATAAAAGAGATAAGGGATATGCCTGGAGTACGGCAATAGGACTGCAGGCGGTAGATGGATTAAAACCGTCAGACTATCTTCTGGAGACAGCAGTAAAAAATATCGATGGACTTATTACGCTGGAAGAAGCCGGAGATCTTTTAAATAGTTATTATCGGGAAAATCCGAAACAGAACCTGAATGACCGAACGGAGGAAGCAGACAAGGTTTCTGTGAGAATTGCACAGATTTTGTCGGAGAGAGCCTTTAGCTTTACACCGAATGAATATCTGTCGATTCATCGAAAGCTTTTTACCGGAATCTATAAACATGCAGGTAAAATCAGGGATTACAATATTACAAAAAAAGAATGGGTGCTGGATGGAGCATCGGTAGTATATGGGAGTGCTTCTGAACTTCGGGCAACGTTGGAATATGATTTTTCGGAAGAAAAAGCATTTAGCTATAAGGGACTGAACATAGGGGAAATGATCAGGCATCTAGCGGTATTTGTCTCCAGACTGTGGCAGATCCATGCTTTTGCAGAAGGAAATACCAGAACTACGGCAGTGTTTTTCATTAAGTATATCCGAACGTTGGGCTTTGAAGCCAGTAATGATATATTTGCAGAAAACGCATGGTATTTTCGCAATGCATTGGTCAGGGCGAATTATAATGATCTAAAAATGGGGGTTCATGAAACAACGGAGTATTTGGAACTTTTTTTGCGTAATCTGCTTCTAGGAGAGAAAAATGAACTCCGTAACCGGGATATGCATATCAGTGGGATTTTTTCCAAGGCGGAAAAAGCGGACATTCAAGAAGAAAAAGTGGACATTCAAGAAGAAAAAGCGGACATTTGTATAAAATTACAACAACGTTTACCGCAAATTACGGAAAAAACGTTAAATAATATTATTTTATTATGGGAAAAATGTGGCACCACAGAAATTTTCGGAAGAAGCATTGTGGAAACAGTAACGGGATTAAAGTCATCCAGAGCCTCAGAACTATTGAAATTACTGGTGGAATCGGAAATTATTGAACCTGTAAAAGGATACGGAAAAGGAAAATACAAATTTTTATAGAAATATAAAATACAGAAAGGCAGGGCGAGGTTATGAAGGATTATGATGTGATCATTATCGGCGCCGGAGTCAGTGGCTGCGCCATTGCCAGGGAACTGGCGAAGGG
>ENA-OPFF01000351-OPFF01000351.1-human-gut-metagenome-genome-assembly--contig:-NODE-351-length-10761-cov-2.262376_pt1 | contig 10761 bp, 7 predicted proteins | sample MGYA00241713_ERZ501558 | MGnify/ENA primary metagenome ERZ501558 (study PRJEB25962, sample SAMEA2042429) | human gut metagenome | biome: human gut; feature: human-associated habitat; material: faeces...
TATACAATAAATAACATAAAAGAGGGTGCGCCATAGACTTATGACACACCCTCCATATTCCTTGTTTGACACTAATGCAATCCAGTCAAAGCCTTATAAGTATCACTAAGATATTGACACATCTTTTGTGGATTAGTGCCCAAATAGCGAAATTTGTTAGGATGACTAGTCCAAATCACTTTCGTTTTGTGCGTCTTACTCAAATAAACTGCACGTAAGCCATGCTCGTACCATTCGGCTTTACTTTCGTAATCCAATCCTTCAAAAAATATTTTTTCAGAGCCACTCCAAGACAAAATGAACACGACATCAGGTTCACCATACGCTTCAAAGATAGCCTTTAAATTACAGAATGACTGAAATTTTCTTTGAAGGGTTCGATAGCTAACTCTATCAACAATATCCTCATATTGATTACGTTCTATACCTGTATGCCCATCAACATATATTTTCTTTTTTAATGTACTAGGTAACTCTAATGGAAAGAGATTTCCATACCCGACACTATCAAGATTCTTCCATTCTTCCTCTGTCAACTCTTCAATAGAATTATAGTATTACCAGTGTACAACTGTAACTGCAATTTTCCAACCATACTCCAAAAGCCACCCGATATAGACCAATCTTTTGAGGATTTTTCAAGAATCATAACGAACTTAGAAATGGATTTTCTCTCATATATTTCCATCGAAATAGAAATAATAAGCGATGATTAATCAATTTTCTGCAGTTTCTTTTGTCGGTTTTAATTTTAATGTGTACTTTTGCCATGTCGTATATTCATATGGCAAAATGAAACGAATAATTAAATGTAAAAGCTATGCAGTATCCAACAATATCAGAATATGTAAAGGCAAGTCAAGATGCTAGTGATAATCTTGATATGTCCACCGAAGCAACGAATGCAGAGTTAAACGAGGCCATTATGGATGAATTTGGTGTGAAATATAGCAAAGATGGAAGAAAATTGCTAAAAGCTCCACAAAATCTTGATAGTACTTATTCCATAAAAGAGGGGACAAAGATTATTTGTGACATGGCATTTGCAGACTGTAAATCCTTGCGTAGCCTTGTTGTTCCTGATGGCGTAACTAGCATTGGGAAGAGAGCATTTAGTGATTGCACTTCTTTGAGTAGTCTCGTCCTTCCGGAAAGTGTTGGCAACATTATAGGTAATCCTTTTTCTGGCTGGGATGGTGAACTAAAATGTTTGTCTCCTTACTTTATTTATGACAATAAAGTATTGTTTGATAAGGACAAAAGCAAAATTATCGCATTTAGAGATAAAAAAACGACATCATATGTCATTCCTGATTATGTTACCAGCATAGGAAATGGTGCTTTTTATGATTGCAAATCTTTGAGTAGCCTTGTTATTCCAGATGGTGTAACTAGTATAGGGACTTGGGCATTTAGTGGTTGTGAATCTTTGAGTAGTCTTGTTATTCCTGATGGTGTAACTAGCATTGGGACTTGGGCATTTATGGGCTGTTCTTCTTTGAGTAGCCTTGTTATTCCTGACAGCGTTACTCACATCGGGGATAGTGCATTTTGGGGTTGCGGTTCTTTGAGTAGCCTCGTTATTCATGCTACTGGAGCGGGTATTGTGGATAGTGTCTTTAAAGGTTGCAAATCTTTGGAGAGTCTCGTTCTTTCAGATGGTGTAACTAGCATTGGGGATAGTGCATTTGATGGTTGCTCTTCTTTGAGTAGCCTCGTTATCCCTGACAGCGTTACTCGCATTGGGGATTGTGCATTTAGTGGTTGCACTTCTTTGACAGACATTGTTATTCCAGATGGTGTAACTAGTATAGGGACTTGGGCATTTAGTGGTTGCACTTCTTTGAGTAGCCTTGTTATCCCTGATAGTGTTGCTGATTATGTTAATTGGGCATTTAGGGGTTGCTCTTCTTTGAGTAACCTTGTTATTCGTGCTACTGGAGCGAGTATTGTGGATAGAGCCTTTAAAGGTTGCCGTTCTTTATGTTGGCTCGCTATTCATGCTAAAATTGTTATTCCTGATGGTGTAACCAGCATTGGGGATGATGCATTTAGGGGTTGTAAATCTTTGAAGAGTCTCGTTATTCCTGATGGCGTAACTAGTGTTGGAGAGGATACATTTAGTGTTTGCTCTTCTTTGACTAACATAGCCATCCCTGATAGCGTAACTAGCATTGGATTTTATGCATTTAGTGGTTGCTGTTCTTTGAGTGATATTATCATCCCTGATGGCGTAACCCATATTGAAGAAAGGGCATTTTATGGATGCAATTTCTCAAACAATCTTAAACAGGAATTAATCTCCCGTTTTGGCATTGAAATTTTTTGGTAACTTTTTAGATTATTCCTTGATTATTACGGCGAGAAAGAGATACAGGCAAAATCGATACCATCATAAATAGGAAGTCCTTCCCCTAAGACAACCTCCTTTGCTTCTCTTTTTCCATAATCGGGTAGGAGGTAAATGTTACTCATAAGAGGCATTTACCTCCTACTTTCGCATTCACCGACCTCCCACACCACCGTACGTGCGGTTCCGCATACGGCGGTTCCTACTTTGGGTGCCATTCGAGATACGAACCCATCAGCGTGACATACCCTGTCTTACGAAGACTATCATTGCTGATAGCCATTTTCAAAATAGGACTGTCTGCTACACGCCAATACCCAAGACGGCTGTTGCCCCACATATAGGCTTGGTATTTATCTATACCACACCTTACGAGGTTGGCAATCCTCGTCTTGACTCTCTTCCAAGACTTCCATATACACATGCGTATTCGTCTGCGCAGCCATTTGTCCGTTTCAAGGAGCAGTTGCTTCATATTTGCAAGATGATAGTACCCCACCCATCCTCGTATGTATTCCTCTAGCTTTTGCTTCCATTTTTCATATCCCCATCCATTGCTCCGATTCGTAAGTTCCTTTAGTTTGGCTTTCATCTTTGCTTTGGATTTGGGATGCACAGTCAGTTGGCATTTGCCTTTGGATACATAGAAGGAGTAGCCGAGGTATTTCACACCACGCACATACGAGACGACCGTCTTCTCCTTGTTCACCTTGAGGTATAGTTTACCTTCTATGAACTTGGTGATGGACTCCTTGACTCGCATTGCCGCTCGCTTGGACTTACAAAATATCATTGAGTCATCGGCATAACGAACAAAGGGGAGACCTCTGCGTTCGAGTTCCTTGTCCAACTCGTTGAGCATGATGTTGCTCAGCAGTGGACTCAACGGTCCTCCTTGGGGAGTTCCCTCCTCACTTGCCTCGAACAAGCCCTTGTTTATCACACCGCTGCGAAGATATTTGTGTATAAGGCTGACAACCCTCCCATCCTTGATGGTTCGGCTTAGGATTTCTATGAGTTTGCTATGACTCACCGTGTCGAAGAAGCGTTCCAAGTCTAAATCGACAACGTATATATAGCCATTGTCGATTATCTTCTGCGCTCCCCTAAGTGCATCGTGGCATCCTCGCCTTGGGCGGAAGCCGTAACTTCGTGACGAGAACTGTCGCTCATAGATGGGTGTCAAGGTTTGGTTGATGGCTTGTTGCACCAATCGGTCAACCACGGTGGGGATGCCCAACAGGCGCTTCTTGCCATTGTCCTTCGGTATCTCTACTCGACGGACTGGGTTCGGACGGTATGAGCCGTCCTGCAAGGAACGTATCAGAGAATCCTTGTTAGCCAAGAGCCAAGGGAGGAGTTCCTCACAAGACATCTTGTCGATACCGCCGCATCCCTTGTTGCGAACCACCGCTTTGTAGGCTTGGTTCAGGTTATCGGGACTAAGGATTCGCTCCAACAAGTGCTCCTTGTCGAATGGTACTTCCACGATGTTGTCTTCACACATCCACATGAAAGTCTGCGCTCCCCCATACCATTCGGATTCCGCCCTAGCTCTTTGGGGGCAGCCATTAACTTTTGCCAATGTTTTCTGCGTTCTTACTTTCATAAGGTATGTTTCAATTACTATCGTTTAATATAGGTTCTGTCCTTCATGCGCTATATCGAAAAGCACACTACTATGACATCTGCTGACTTCTCACGGCTAGCTTTACTCCTTGCCTTTCGCAACATAACTATTCGACAAGTCCGTGAGACCTCCTCGGATAAGGGCATTGTCTTTCCATCTTATACCCACTTCATTTACACCAACCGTTCCGAATAGCTATGGGACTTTGATTTGTATAGCAATCTAATCCACGGTCATATGCCTTGTATGAAGTTTCTGTACGTTAGGTCAGATGTTTGCCGCCGGCTTCTTACAGATTCCAACTCACGATGGACACCCTTGCCATTGGCTAGGTAATTCCCGCTATTAGGGCTTACTAGGGACTTGCACCCATTAGACAATGCTCATGCCGAGCATACTATCAAAAAAGGCACATTCCGATCGGAATGTGCCTTTATATATAATAATGTATCTAATACGCAGATTATTCTACATCATTGTTGTGATCCAAAGAGTCGTTGAACCCCTTAGGAGCCTGCTCATCATTACGATGCTCGTAACGACGTGGCTGACGAGCTGGACGCTCACCGCGACCTTCATGACGCTCATCACGACGACCGCGACGCTCACCGCGCTCAGGACGTGGACGACGCTCACGCTCTACATAGCCCTCTGGCTTCTCCATCAATACACGATGAGAAAGTTTGTACTTGCCAGTCTTAGGATCAATCTCCATCAACTTCACCTTGATCTTGTCGCCTTCCTTGATGCCAGCCTCTTCAACTGTCTCAAGACGCTTCCAATCAATCTCAGAGATGTGGAGCAAACCATCCTTACCAGGGAGAATCTCTACGAAGCAACCGTAAGGCATAATAGAGCGAACAGTACCCTCGTAAACCTCACCAACCTCAGGAACAGCTACGATAGCCTTGATCTTAGCCAAAGCTGCATCGATAGAATCCTTGTTAGGAGCAGATACCTGGACGTGACCCTTACCATCAGTCTCCTCGATAGTGATTGTCGCACCAGTATCCTCCTGCATCTGCTGGATAATCTTACCACCAGGGCCGATGACAGCACCGATGAACTCCTTAGGGATATCGAATGCTACGATACGTGGAACCTGTGGCTTCATCTCAGCACGTGGCTCAGAGATAGTCTCCATCATGCAGTTGAGGATGTGCTCACGACCAGCCTTAGCCTGCATCAAAGCCTCCTCAAGAATCTCGAAGCTCAAACCATCACACTTGATATCCATCTGTGTAGCAGTCAAGCCATCGCGGGTACCAGTGGTCTTGAAGTCCATATCACCCAAGTGGTCCTCATCACCGAGGATATCACTGAGGATAGCGTACTTGTCCTCACCTGGGTTCTTGATAAGACCCATAGCGATACCAGAAACTGGCTTCTTCATAGGAACACCTGCATCCATCAGGGCGAGAGTACCGGCACAAACAGTAGCCATAGAAGAAGAACCGTTAGACTCCAAGATCTGGCTTACCAAACGTACTGTGTAAGGGAAGTCTGTAGGAATCTGGCCCTTCAAACCACGCCATGCCAAGTGGCCGTGACCAATCTCACGACGGCCTACACCGCGCTGAGCCTTAGCCTCACCTGTTGAGAATGGAGGGAAGTTATAGTGAAGGAGGAAGCGCTGGTAGCTCTTCTCGAGCACACCGTCGATAAGCTTCTCATCCATCTTTGTACCAAGAGTACATGTAGAGAGAGACATAGTCTCACCACGCTGGAAGATAGCGCTTCCGTGAGGCATTGGGAGTGGAGATACCTCGCACCAGATAGGGCGGATTTCTGTAGTAGCACGGCCATCAAGACGCAAGCCCTCATCGAGGATGCAACGGCGCATAGCATCGCGCATTACGTCATCATAGTAACGGGTAGCCTCAGCGTGCTTCTCCTCCAAGTCTTCCTCAGAAAGATCGGTATGAGCAGCGTCATACTTCTCGAGGAAATCAGCCAAAACCTTGTCGAAAGCATCCTGACGTGCATGCTTCTCCAAAGCCTGGTGGTTGATATCATAAGCTGGCTTGTAAAGCTCAGACTTGATCTGCTCACGGAGTTCCTCATCGTTGATCTCATGGTCGTACTCACGCTTCACGTCAGTACCCTTCTCCTTAGCCAACTCATACTGGAGTTCGCACATAGGCTTGATAGCCTCAGCAGCCACCTTGAGGGCACCAATGAGATCCTGCTCAGAAACTTCCTTCATCTCACCTTCTACCATCATGATATTGTCCTTGGTAGCACCAACCATGATATCCATGTCAGCCTCTTCCATCTGCTGGAATGTAGGATTTACAACATACTCACCATTGATACGAGCTACACGAACCTCAGAGATATAGTACTCGAAAGGAATATCTGAACAAGCCATGGCAGCTGAAGCAGCGAAACCTGCGAGGGCATCTGGCTGGTCAACACCATCGGCTGAGAGCAACATTACCTGTACGTAAACTTCTGCATGGTAGTTAGAAGGGAAAAGTGGACGCAAAGCACGGTCCACAAGACGAGAGGTAAGGATTTCCTCATCGCTAGCCTTGCCTTCGCGCTTGGTGAAACCACCAGGGAAACGACCTGCAGCACTATACTGCTCACGATAATCTACTTGCAAAGGCATAAAATCTGTACCCGGAACTGCATCCTTTGCTGCACAAACAGTTGCGAGAAGCACTGTGTTACCCATGCGGAGAACCGCAGCACCATCAGCCTGTTTTGCAACTTTTCCGGTCTCAATTGTGATGGTTCTTCCATCAGGCAACTGAACACTTTTTGTAATTACGTTCATCTAAATTAAAAAACTTATTGTTTTGTCTAACATCTAAAATATCTAAAACGCTGCAAAGATACCTCTTTAATTATTAATAAACAAATAAATCAGCAATTATTTTCCACTTTTTTAAATAATTTATCTATAGAAGGTGCATTATTCGCAATTTTATTACTATCTTTGCACTCGATAATTTTGCAAAATAATAAAATTCATGAAGATAACTAGACTCTTTTCAGTGGCAGCGATTATGGTAGCTGCACTAGCTTTGACTTCTTGTAACAACAAGAAATTCCACATCAACGGCAATATCACAGAGGCTCAGGACTCTATGCTCTATCTGGAGAACATCAGCCTGAACGGTCCTGTGAAAATCGACTCTGTGAAACTGGGCGAGGATGGTGCCTTTGCCTTCGACGAGGCTGCCATGGACTCTGTTACCCCAGAGTTCTACCGCTTACGCATCGCCAACCAAACCATCAATCTTTCCATCGATTCTACAGAAACCGTCAAGGTAAAGGCGGCTTATCCGCAGATGAGCTTCAAATACGAAGTGGAAGGTTCTGAAAACTGCAACAAGATCAAGGAGTTGTCTCTTAAGCAGATGACTCTCCAGAACAATATCAACGGGCTCGTGAAAGATCCTAACATCGGCAACGATTCTATCGAATCCATCGTAGGCCGCATGCTCCAGGCTTACAAACAGGACATCAAAACCAACTACATATTCAAGGAGCCAATGAAGGCATACGCTTACTATGCGCTCTTCCAAACGGTACAGTTGGGCAATGTGAATACACTTATCTTCAACCCTCGCAACAACAAAGACGACGTGAAGGTATTTGCTGCCGTAGCAACCAGTTGGGATACCTACTATCCTGGCGCTGAGCGTGGCAAGAACCTCCACAATATCGCCATTGAGGGAATGAAGGACATCCGCATCATCGAGAACCAGATGGCACAGCAGCAGATTGAGGCCAGCAAGGTGAGCGTAAACGGATGCATCGAACTTGCACTTCAGGACAACAAGGGACAGGTACGCCGCCTCTCCGACCTCAAGGGCAAGGTGGTACTGCTCGACTTCCATCTCTTCGCCAGCAAAGAGAGCACCAAGCGCATCATGATGTTGCGTGAACTCTACAACAAGTATCATGCAGCCGGACTAGAGATTTATCAGGTATCAGTAGACCCTGACGAGCACTTCTGGAAGACCTCTACCGCTGCCATCCCTTGGATTTGCGTACGCGATGAAGATGGCATTCAGGGCAAGAGTCTGACTCTCTACAATGTCCAGAGCATTCCTACCTTCTTCCTGATCGACCGCACCAACACCCTGCAGGCACGTGATGCACAGATTAAGGACATAGAGGCAGCCATCAAGAACCTTCTTTAAGATAACCAGGAGTTAGAAGTTTGGAGAGAACAGTTTCGGTTTTTCATCTTCCAGCTTCTAACTCTTATTCTTTAACGTCAGTTCTGTATCTGCTTTCATGATAACATAGATGGCAATATCAGAATACGAACTATACAAGGAACTTAAGAACAAAAAACGATAAACTTTTAAACCCTAAAAAATGAATAAGAAATTTTTAGCAATGGCAGCCTTGGGGCTTATCACAATAGGAGCGCAGGCTAAAGTAAAGTTGCCACACATCTTGGGTGACAACATGATTTTACAGCAAAACACAGAGGCTAGCCTCTGGGGATGGGACAAACCAGGAACCACCGTAGAGGTAACCACCTCATGGTCTGGGCAGAAATATTCTACCAAGACCGGAAAGGATGGCAAATGGGCTATCAAAGTACAAACCCCGAAGGCGAGCTACACCCCACTCTCCATCACTTTCGATGATGGCGAAAAGACCACTCTCAACAATGTGCTGGCAGGAGAAGTATGGGTTTGTGCAGGTCAGAGCAACATGGAGATGCCTGTAAAAGGATTTGGCAACTGCCCTGTAGAAGGTTACAACAAGGCGGTGCTAGAAGCAAACCAGTACAAAGGCATACATTACGTAAAGATTCCTAGCGTAATGAGCAGTAAGCCGTTAGATGATGCCAACTGCGAATGGAAGGAGGTTAACCCGGAAACCGTAGGCGATGCATCTGCTACAGGATACTTCTTTGCACAGGTAGTAAACAAGACTCTTGATATTCCGGTAGGTCTGGTCATGGCAAACAAGGGTGGAAGCCGTGTAGAAAGCTGGCTCGACCGCGACTACCTGAAGAAGAACACCAAGGAAGAGCTCGACTCTGTAAAGATGACCAAGAACCCTAAGTTTAAGTGGGATTTCCTCTACCCTCTTCTCTGGGGTAACGGAACTTTCCACCCTATCCTCAACTATAGCGTAAAGGGTATTCTCTTCTATCAGGGATGTTCTAACGTGGGCGACCCGGACGGCCAGTATACCAAACGTCTTGCCGACCTCGTTGCCCAGTGGCGCAGAGACTTCAAGCAGGGCGAACTGCCATTCTATTTCGTACAGATTGCACCTTATCATAATGGCGACGTAAATGGCGATTGGGGACCTAAGCTCCGTGAACAGCAGTTCAATGCAGCCAAGGTGATTCCAAACAGCGGCATCGTCTGTACCGAAGACCTGGTTTACCCATACGAGGTTGAGCAGATTCATCCATGTCAGAAACAGCCTGTAGGCGAACGTCTTGCACTCCAGGCACTCAGCAAGACCTATGGCATGAAGGGACTCTTCAGCGAGAGCATGACCTTCAAGGAGATGAAGATTGTAGGTGATACAGTAAAGGTGCATTTCGACAACACCTACGGAGCCTACAACCGCTTTGAAGGTATCGAAGGTTTCGAAGTTGCAGGCGAAGATAAGGTATTCCATAAGGCTACAGCCAAGCACTTCTGGCAGGAAGGCAACGATCCTTGGAATGAGTGCGTCATCGTAACCAGTCCTGAGGTAAAGAAACCAGTAGCCCTTCGCTACTGTTTCCGCAACTTCCAGCTCGGCAATATGGCAAATGCAGGCAACCTGCCTCTCTTCCCATTCCGTACAGATAATTGGTAAATATCAGATAACCAGCGGCCGATCTTTGTTCAGCAGTCAAAGACCGGCCGCTTTTCGATTATAACATGATGATAAATTCTTTTCCATTATACATTAATCATAAATGAGTCACGTATTAGATAAGTTTCAGTTTTGCCCGGTTTGCGGCTCTAATCATTTCGAAATCAACAACATCAAGAGCAAGAAGTGTAAGGACTGCGGATTCTCTTATTACCTCAATCCAAGCAGTGCTACGGTAGCTCTCATACTCAACAGTAAGGAAGAGCTCCTGGCAGTAAGGCGCAAGAAAGACCCAGCCAAGGGAGCACTCGATTTGCCAGGCGGTTTCGTCGACATGGATGAAACAGGTGAAGAAGGTATAGCAAGAGAGGTAAAAGAGGAAACCGGACTGGATGCAACTGACGTTAAGTATCAGTTCAGCTACCCAAATCTCTACCTTTACTCAGGTTTCATGGTTCATACCCTCGATATGTTCTATGAAGTGAAGGTGAAAGACGACACTCATATAGAAGCAATGGACGATGCTGAAGAATCATTCTGGATACCATTGAGCAGACTCAATCCTGATGAGTTTGCATTCGATTCCATACGCAAGGGGCTCCATCGTTATTTGGAAACAAAATTGGGGTAAAAAGGGTTCAATACAGCCAAATATGGCTCCCAAACATTAAAAAAACCAAAAAAAACACCATATAATAAGGTATAAGCAAAAAGTTTACTTACTTTTGCCAACCGAAAAAATTGTGTATAAGCTTATGCAAGAGAATTTAGTAATCGTCGAGAGCCCTGCGAAGGCTAAAAAGATCGAAGAGTTTTTAGGTAAGGACTATAAGGTTATGTCTTCTTACGGTCATATCCGTGACCTGAAGAAGAAGGAACTTAGTATAAACGAGAAAACCATGGAACCTGATTATGAGATTCCAGAGGAAAAGAAAAAACTCGTTACAGAATTGAAAACGAATGCGAAGAAAGCCAAGAAAATCTGGTT
>ENA-OPFF01000352-OPFF01000352.1-human-gut-metagenome-genome-assembly--contig:-NODE-352-length-10746-cov-1.637078_pt1 | contig 10746 bp, 9 predicted proteins | sample MGYA00241713_ERZ501558 | MGnify/ENA primary metagenome ERZ501558 (study PRJEB25962, sample SAMEA2042429) | human gut metagenome | biome: human gut; feature: human-associated habitat; material: faeces...
CTGGGCACAAGCAGCAGTAGTATTAACAACAGGGTTAGCAGAACCCAAACCCTGAACATTCTTTACCTGACGGCTTGTAACACCGCAAGAAGCGAGATAGTTGTAAACTGCCTCAGCACGCTTCTGGCTCAATGGCAAGTTGATACCATCATTACCTGTAGCATCGGTATAACCCTGGATAGAAACCTCGCAGTCGGTATTGTTCTTCAATACACCGGCAAACTGAGCCAAATCAGTCTTTGCGCTACTGCTGAGAGTAGAACCATTAGTTGGAAGAGGATACCAGAAGCAAATGTTACCTTAACGGCAGACAAGCCATTGGCATCTGTTACAGTCTCAACCTGTGCATTCTTCACCTGTTCAGCCTCAGCCTTTACCTTATCCATGTGCTTTCCTATGAGGTTACCAGCACCGCCACCAACAGCTGCACCGATAGCAGCACCTACGAGAGCACCGGTACCACGATGGCTATTGTTGAGCAATCCACCTACGAGAGCACCCAGAGCTGCACCAGAACCGGCACCTACAGCTGTACCTGTCTTCTGATTGGTTCCACAACTTGAAAAAAGCAAGCACAAAGAGAGGCCTGCAACTGCAAAATTAGTCTTTTTCATTTTAAAATCTCCTATATTTATGTTATTTAATTGCAAAGATAACTCTTTTTTCTCCATAATGGAGAGTTTTCTAATATTTTTTTGTATTTTTGCATGCAAATTTAAGGGTATTTGTCGAAATAGAGCTAGGAAATCACCTATTTGGGGGTGGAAAATCCCTAAAAGTCGGATTTCAGACACCTGCAGACAGATGAACTGCCGCCAGCAGATGATGAAGGCTCAAACTTATACCTTAATATATATATAACAGAAGAAATAAAAAACAAAATAAATAGAATAAAGCAATATGGCTAAAGAACTCAAGAATTTAACCAAGCGCGCTGACAACTACAGTCAGTGGTACAATGATTTGGTAGTAAAGGCTGATCTCGCTGAGTTGTCACCAGTTCGTGGTTGTATGATTATCAAACCATACGGTTACGCTATCTGGGAGAAGATGCAGCAACAGCTCGACAAGATGTTTAAGCAGACAGGTGTACAGAACGCATACTTCCCTCTCCTCATCCCGAAGAGTTTCTTCTCTCGTGAGGCTGAGCACGTGGCAGGTTTCGCCAAGGAGTGTGCCGTAGTTACCCACTACCGCCTCCGTTCTACAGAGGATGGCAAAGAGGTTGAGGTTGATCCTAACGCAAAGCTCGATGAGGAGCTCATCATCCGTCCTACTTCTGAGACCATCATCTGGAACACCTATAAGAACTGGATCCATTCATGGCGTGATCTCCCTATCCTCTGCAACCAGTGGTGTAACGTAATGCGTTGGGAGATGCGTACCCGTCCGTTCCTCCGTACTTCTGAGTTCCTCTGGCAGGAGGGTCATACCGCTCATGCCACTAAGGAAGAGGCTGAGGCAAAGGCTCAGGAGATGCTCAAGGTTTACGCTGAGTTTGCTGAAAACTACATGGGTGTTCCTGTATTGCAGGGTGTGAAGAGTGAGACTGAGCGTTTCGCAGGTGCTCTCAACACTTATACCATCGAGGCAATGATGCAGGATGGCAAGGCTCTCCAGAGTGGTACTTCTCACTTCCTGGGTCAGAACTTCGCCAAGAGTTTCGATGTTACCTACTTGAACAAGGAGAACAAGCCTGAGTACGTATGGGCTACTTCATGGGGTGTTTCTACCCGACTGATGGGTGCCCTCATCATGGTTCACAGCGATGATAACGGTCTCGTATTGCCTCCAAAGCTGGCTCCTATCCAGGTGGTTATCGTTCCTATCAACAAGGGCGATGAGCAGTTGGCTCAGATTACTGCTAAGTTGCAGCCTGTCATCGACCAGTTCCGCGAGTTGGGCATCACCGTGAAGTATGATGACAACCCTGCCAAGCGTCCTGGCTTTAAGTTCGCTGACTATGAGTTGAAGGGTGTTCCTGTTCGTCTGGCTATGGGTGGCCGTGACTTGGAGAACAACACCATCGAGATTATGCGCCGTGATACCTTGGAGAAGGAGAACGTAAGCTTCGACGGTATCGTTGAGCGCGTAAAGAATATGCTGGAAGACATCCAGAAGAATATCTTCGAGAAGGCTCGTGCTTACCGTGATGCTCACGTTTATGAGTGCGATAACTACGAGGAGTTCAAGAAGCGTGTGAAGGACGGTGGTTTCTTCCTCTGCCATTGGGACGGTACAGCCGAGACCGAGGCTAAGATTAAGGAAGAGACTCAGGCTACCATCCGCTGCGTGCCTTTCGCTTACGAGCAGACTCCAGGTGTAGATATGGTAAGCGGCAAGCCAGCTGTAGCCCGTGTCATCATCGCAAGAAGCTATTAATCATCCCTGGTGTCGGGAGTTCATCCTGACACCATAATATATTTAATATGAGGCAGTTGATACTATACATCCTTTTTCTGGTATCCATGGTCTTCTCAGGCTATGGAGAGGTATCTGCTGCCCCTATTTCTTTTACTCCCGAGGATTCTTATACCGAAGATGCAAGCCATAAGAAAGATGGTTTGGCGAAGGTTGAGTATGACAAGAGCCAGCCTGAGGCACAGCTTGAAAACGCCTCACAGCTTGCTTACCGCATCTGTAGCAGCCGTCCGCAGCGCTTATTGCCAAGTGGCAACATGCACAACAGTCAGACTGCCAGTAGATTGCTTACAAATAGAATCCGTTATTTATCATCCCTTTTATCAGCTATAGAAGGTGGCATGGAGCCTTTCCGACAGGAAACTGCCCCAATCCACTTTGATGTCGCCTGCAAGTATTATGTCATTTGCCTGCGACGTCTGCTCTGTTAGTGCTTATTCTTTTCTCTTTTTAAAATTTCATATAGGTTTATCGCATCTTTCCTAAGATTTGCGATAAGACTGGTTACACCCCTATTCAAAACAAAAAACAGTTCAATATATATTATTTTTCAAGAATTAAGAATAAGCAAATAACAGTATAAAATTATGGCAAAGATTAATCATTTAGAGATGGGTGCTGATGTTTTGGCACTCCAGGATGTACAGGTAAAGAAAGGTTTCATGGGTTTGACTGTCAAGCTCATCTATCAACCTACCAACAGTGTGATTAAGATAAAAGAGAAAGAATATTCTGTAGAGGATGGAAGAAAGCTTGAGAACATCCTCAGTGCAGCCCCTAAGGATGTAGAAACAGCGATCAGCAAATTCCCTGTTTCAGCCATCAGCATGGGTAATATGAAGTTACAGGCTTGCATCTCTGACGACCACCAGTTTGTTGCCACACAGCTCCTTGCCTTCAAGGATTTCAGTTACAAGCCGGTTACAGAGATGAAGACCTATACAGGAAAGACAGCCGAAGCTTTCGCTCAGTTGTTTTAGTTATATCACAGTTTCGGGACAGGGGACAGAACAAATCCTCTGTCCCTTTTTTATTTTATAGGTATAGGATGAAATCTTTATTTGAAAGAAGGCGGTTCATTCCCCTCTTCCCAATTACGGTAATGCTTAGGCGACAGACCGGTATGTTTCTTGAAGAAGGTTCCGAAGGCTGAAGCATTGGGAAAACTGAGTTCATTGGCTATCTGCTGTATCGTCTTCGTGGTGTTCTTCATCAGGTAGATACTGCGACGGATCATCGCCTTGAAAAGCAACTGCTGGACCGTCTGACCGCAAACCGACTTGACCAGTACCGACAGATATTTCGGTGTAAGACAGAGTTCGTCTGCATAGAAAGCCACACTGCGCTCACGCATATAGTTCTTCTCTATCAGCAGCACCAGCGACTCAAAGATGGCAATCTTCCGTTCCATCTCCTTGCCGGCAGCCTTGAACGATGCCGAGAAGATGCTGCACAAACGGTACGTAACAGCCATCAGCAACAGTTTCTGCTCATGCACACAATAGGCATCCAGTTCACCACTCTTCTCTTTTTCCAGCTCCAGTTTCCTCAGCATCAGGGCATAAGAAGTAAGCATATCCTCATAGCCCGTCGTCCTGACATGGCAGGATTTGGGATAAATCGTAGCATAAAGACGCATGGTAACCACGGTATTACCCAACATGTGACGAATCTGTTCAGCACGGTAAAAAAGAAGGGTATATTTGAGGTTCTTGCCCGTTTCCTGCACATGAAACATCACTCCTTTGGAGAGGAAAACGGTTTCACCCTCAGATGCAACAAAGGATGTTCCGTCTACGCAGAAACGGAACATCCCCTGATGACAGATTACGATTCCGACATAGTCGGAGTAGAAAGGCTGCATCAACAGCTGAGGAAACTCATGAGCCTCATATATGATGATATTATCTGTTATTTTCATGATGAATATGGATCTGTTATCTTCAGATTTAACTGCGAAGATAACAAAAATATCCATTCATCAGATGAGCAGCCTGTATCTTTTATGATATTTTAGCACTCCACTACCTTCTTCCCAGGGATTTCACATCTACATTCTTCAGCAGATACTCACGCGTCAGTTCCCCGATATTGCGCTTGCGCCAAGGGAGAACGAGCATCAGTCCGGCACACAGCAGACAGCCGTAGAAGGTCCAGCCTGCCATCTCCTTGATGCTCACCAGCGTGGCCTGTACCTGTACCTTTCCCTTCGTACTCATGGCAGCCATGTTCTGTGCCTCGGTTACACTCTTGCCCTGATATTGCATGCCTCTCACCGTCTGGTCGTAAGTCTTCGCCGTCTCGATGTTCGTGCGGTCGTAATCCTGGGCAAAGCGGGTTACATAATACTGCTGTCTGTGCTGAAGCACATTGGTATAGAGCGCAGAGCCGATGCAAGGGGCAATGACCATACGAACGGTAAGCATGATGCAAACCCAGGTTGACATGAAGCGGTAAGGCATGCGCTGGTTGGCTATCGTGGAGATGAGCGAATAGAGCAGCATCATTCCTGTAGAACGGATGATGATAGGCCATTTCATACGTTCATACATGCCGTCGTTCTGTACCTCGAAATACATGTACAGCGCATAGGCTCCGATAAAGAGGAAGCCCAGACAGTACATCCACTTCAGGTGAACATTCTTGGCTCGGGCGATAACTGCGAATATCAGTCCCACGGTATAGCCCACCATCACCCAGTTGCCCAAGGTGGCGTTTTGCCAGTTATCTATCTTCATACTCACATTGGTGAACACGTTGACAAACATGGCACTCGAATTGCAGACCATCAGCAGGAAAAAGAGCAGGATACCGTAGTTGATGACCCTGAGCTGGAACACCTCCATGATGAAATAAGGTGAACGCCGCGTCTTCTCCAGATAGATGAACAGAGCGGTAAAGATAAGACAGACCACCGAAGAGAAACGGATAGTAGGATCATCAAACCAGTCGAGCGTCTTGCCGAAAACCATGACATAAGCAAACGAACAGAGCATGATACTGAACACCGTAACATTGCCAAACTTCGACATCGTTATCGGGAACTTAGGCATCGGATACTTATGATAAGGCATGGTGAAGAACACGATGATGATGCCTGCCAGCATGAATGCCATCATGAAATGATAAACATACTGCCACTCATAGGCATAGGCAAGCCATGCCGTTAGCCAGGTTCCCAACTGTCCGATAATCATGAAGAAGAGATAGATGACCGGCTGCGACACCATCTTCTCCGAATCTACCGCATCCCATGCTTCCTCGGTAATAGGCTCGCATCCCGGCGTGATATTCCTCGTAGCCTCTATTCCGAAACCATATCTGATGAGCACGAAGAGATGCGCCATCAGCAGCGTCTGACGGACAAAACCCATCAGCAGACTGCACAGTCCGAGTATAAACAGCGAGTCGGTCTGGGCACACACGAAACTGAGGATAAAGAGAATGGAGAAGCCCACGATACACATCATCTTCTCTCTACGGATGCACACCAGTTCATAGAAGAACGGCGAGAAAGCCGCCATTCCTATCGAGGTGCAGAAGCCCGCAAAGGCGATGTATTCCGACTGGATGCCGAGCCCGCTCATCATCTCGCCGCTGTTGGCAGAATAGACGCCACTCATCGTAATCATCGGCACGAAGAGGATGATCATGAAGATGATGCCGAGCGGTTTGGGCACCCAATCATAAAACGGATAATTCTTATATTCTTCTTCCATATATTACTTCATTTCCATCTAGCTGTTTTTTACTTTCTCTCAGCCTTGACAACCACCATCATGCCGGCAGCAAGATGCTCATTATCCTCTTTGCTGAGGTTGTTGAAATCGATTCTTACAGGCACACGCTGCTGAATCTTGACAAAGTTGCCAGCCGAATTGTCTGTAGGTACCAGCGAATATTTCGAACCGGTAGCACCAGAAATGGCGGTCACCGTACCCTCAAACTCCTTGTTACTGATGGCATCTACGGTCATACGCACCTTCTGTCCTACATAGAGATTCTCTATCTGGGTTTCCTTATAGTTGGCAATCACCCATTTGTTGTTTGTTGGAATGATGTAGGTAATGGTGGTTCCTGCATTCACCATCTGTCCCTCCTCGATAGAGCGGCGACCCAGTTTACCATCACAAGGGGCCACAACCACACAGTAAGAGAGATTCAGCTTTGCCATCTCTACGGCAGCCTCGATGGAGGCAGCCACATTCTGCTTGCGGGTAGTTACCTCGTTTACTCCCTTATAGGCAGCAGCCTGCTGCTTCTTTACCCCTTCGAGTTTCTTCTTGGTGGCTGCATATTCCACCTCCAGCTGTTCGATCTGGATAGGAGTAGCCGCCTTCTTTTCTACCAGGTTGCGATAGCGTTCGCAGTCCTTGGCGAGTTTGGCAAGTCGTACATTTATTTCATCGATAGATGCCTGATAGATAGAAGCTGATGTCTCGGTGGTCTGCTCTGTAGCATTGATGACATTGGCTCCTGCCTTGGCATCCTTGAGGGCTGCTTCAGCCTCCATCAGACGGATACGATACTCCCGGTCGTCGAGCACAAGGAGGGTATCTCCCTTGTGTACTTCCTGATGTTCTCTGAAGCATACCTTGGCGATATAGCCGGATGCACGGAGATTAACCGGTGAGATATATTGTTCTATCTGAGCATCATTGCTCGTTTCGTTAGAGTTATAATCGAGGAAGAGGCATACGATTTTCCAGAGTCCGAAAGCCAGGATAGCAACACCTATCAGGCTGGCGACAATCTGTCTTACGCGCTGCTTCTTCAGCTTCTTCCTGGTTTCTTCGTGAGATACCTGTGTAGCCTCTGCTGTTTCTACATTTTTATTTTCGTTCTGTTCCATAGTTTTATTGTAATTTGGAATCAGGGAATATGAAGTAAAGTTTTTTACATCCCGTTTTCCTGTTTATATTTTATTTCTTAATGATTTATTCTTCTCCGTTATTTAGCAACCGAAATCTGGTTGAGCTGTCCAGTCAACTTGAGCAGCGAGAGATTGGCAACTTTATAGCGATAGTAGGCTGTGAGATAATTGTTCATTGCCTCGCTCATACGCATCTCGTCCTGCAGCACCGCTGTCATCGAAGCCACACCCTCCTTATACTGGTCGGCTGTTACGTTGTAAACATCCTGCGCCATGGTATAATTATCAAACTGCTTCTTGTAGTTGCGCTGACTGTTGTTCACCTCGCTCACCGCATTCATATAGTTTGCCTGCAGTCCCTTCAGGGCGTCCTCGTAACCGATGCGTGCATTCTCCTCCTCTATCTTCGCCTTTCTGATTTTAGAACGCTTTTCAAAACCATCGAATACAGGCACTCTCAGTTGAATGCCCAGACCATTGGAACCATACCAGTGGTTTGACTCGCCCGAATGAATCCAGTGATCTATCCTATCGGTAAAGGCAGAATACATCAGGTTTCCGGTCAGCGAGAGCGATGGCAGATAGCCGTCCTTGGCAAGTTTGGTCTGCTTCTGGGTGAGCAATTTCTTCTGTTCCAGCAACTGGAGTTCGTAGAGTCCCGTATCCAGTCCGTCAGCCTTCACCATCTCAATCTTTCCCGGATCTACGGCTGTCACCTTCATCTCCTTCTCGGCAGGATAATCTATCACATACTTGAGCATGGTATACTGCTGTTCGAGCATGGCGATGGCGTTATCGCGCTGCACGGTGAGGTTCTCGATATTGAGATTCACTCGCTTCAGATCTACCTCCAGACTCATCTGGTTATCATAGAAAGCCTGGGTGATGTTTCTGAGTTCTACCAGTCGCTTGATATTGTCATCCGTCAGACGAATCTGCTCAGATGTGTTCTGCGCCATGTAATACATCTTGGCAGTCTGCACGATGAGGTCTTCACGCGCCTTCTCATAAGAGAGTTGGTTGAGTTTATCGGCAATCTTGGTAATGTCGATGGCGGTAAGAATCATCTGGTTATATAGCGGCATCTGCAATTGTACACCCGCCGATGCATTATACTGCAACGTCTTGGTTACATTATAAGGCTTGCCGTAAGCCGAGCCGTCGGTAACCGAAACAGGCGGCGTAAAGTTGTCGTTGAGCTGTGCCACCGCATTGATTTGCGGATAGAGTTTAGCCTGATTTTCGCTGATAGCGTACTTTCCCTTAGCTATTTCGTTTCGGCTGCTCTGGAGCGACAGGTTGTTATCCACTGCCATCTGCAGGCACTGGCTGAGCGTAAGCGTCTCCTGTGCGCCAAGAGTATGGAAAGCTCCGAGCGCGAAACATAAGATGATTATTTTCTTCATATCTTCTTAATGATTTCTATTGATTTACGTTTCATTTATTATCTGGATGCAAAGGTACAGCTTTTCGGTGATAAAAGACTATTCACATCTTATCACAATATGTTCAAAATTTCCGAAAATAACAATAAAAATAGGTCTAGCAACACCGCGCTAAGCGGGATCACTAGACCTATCTTCTTATCTATCAAGAACTTATATTCTTATTTTAGTCTTCATCAGCAAACTCATTCAGAGTATATGCGCTGCTGCCATCAAAGCAATGGGTACATACCTGGCACTTTGGAAGACCGATGGCCTCTACCAGCTGCTCGATGGTGTTGAACTTCAGGGAAGTCAAGCCCAACTGGTTAGCAATCTCATCTACCATTCTCTGATACTCAGGAGAACCGGTGGTAGCGTATTTCTCAAGATTCTTGTTGGCATCGCCCTCAAACTTCTCAATAATACGGCGGGTAATCAGCTCCATGTCACTCTTGGAAGAAGTGAAGTTGATGAACGGACAGCCGTATACCAATGGAGGACACGCTATACGCATGTGGCACTCCTTCAAGCCAGCCTGGTCGAAAAGCACCTTCACATTGTCGCGAAGCTGGGTACCACGAACGATACTGTCATCACAGAATAACACACGCTTGCCCTTCAGCATCGCCTTGTTAGGAATCAGCTTCATCTTGGCTACCAGCGAACGCATGCTCTGGTTGCTTGGAGTAAAACTGCGAGGCCATGTAGGCGTATACTTGGCAATACAGCGCTGGTAAGGCACACCCTTGCCGGCAGCATAACCCATCGCCATACCCGTACCTGAATCAGGAATACCGCTACAGCAGTCTACCTCCACATCATCGGTCTTGGCGAGATTAAAGCCGTTGGTAAAACGCGCCTCCTCCACATTCTTGCCCTCGTAGGTAGATGTAGGGAATCCGTAGTAAACCCAGAGGAAAGAGCAAACCTGCATCTTCTTGTTGGCAGGACGGATCTGCTCCATGCCATCAGCTTTAATCTTCACGATTTCGCCTGGTCCTACCTCATATGCTGTTTCATAATCGAGATTAGGGAACGAGGTGGTTTCGCTGGAAGCCGCATAGGCTCCTTCCTTCTTGCCGATGATGATTGGAGTACGTCCCCAACTGCCACGCGCACAGATAATGCCATCCTCAGTAAGGATCATCATGGTACAGGAACCTTTGATGTGATGGAAAACGTTTTCGATACCTTCTCTGAAGGTTTTACCCTGAATAATGAGCAGAGCCACCAACTCAGTAGGATTGGTACTACCCGAAGACATCTCTGCAAAGTGCATGTTCTTTTCGAGCAGAAGCTGAGTAAGTTCATCCTTGTTTACTATCTTAGCTACAGTGCAAATGGCAAAGCGGCCAAGATGAGAGTTCATGATGAGTGGCTGGGCATCTGTATCGCTAATCACGCCGATGCCCGATGTAGCTCCTTCAAACTTGTCGAGTGTAGATTCAAACTTCGTTCTGAAGTATGAACTTTCCAGATTGTGGATAGAGCGCACGAAGCCCTTCTCACTACTGTAGGTTGCCAAACCGCCCCGGCGTGTGCCGAGATGTGAGTTGTAATCTGTGCCGTAAAAGAGATCAGCGACACAGCTTTTCTTGGAAATAGTTCCGAAAATGCCTCCCATAAGAGTATAATTCTATGTTATAATTTTGTAATATGGGTGCAAAGATAAATAAAAATCAGAAAATATGCAAGTCTTTTTGCTTTTTTTCTATAAAAACATGATTATGAGGGTAACTTGCTACCCTATTTCGAGAAGAATAAACGGCTACTGAAACGAAAAGCGCTCCGGCAATAATTACCGGAGCGCCATGATATGATTTCCTATGAAATTAATCCAACTTCAGGCTCTTCTTGATAGCCTCGATCTTATCCATTGCAGCAGCTGTGCAGCGGTTGTAGCAACCAGCGCACTTGAATGAAGGATCCTTAACCTCTATATAGAACTTGATCTTAGGCTCTGTACCTGATGGACGGACACTTACCTTGGTGTTGTCATCGCAGAACCACTGGAGTACATTGCTT
>ENA-OPFF01000374-OPFF01000374.1-human-gut-metagenome-genome-assembly--contig:-NODE-374-length-10426-cov-1.982933_pt1 | contig 10426 bp, 5 predicted proteins | sample MGYA00241713_ERZ501558 | MGnify/ENA primary metagenome ERZ501558 (study PRJEB25962, sample SAMEA2042429) | human gut metagenome | biome: human gut; feature: human-associated habitat; material: faeces...
CAGGTAGACTCAGGATCACCCCATTGAGGACGGCTCTCGGCAAAAAGGTCGAGCACAATCAAATCTCCGGCAGGAAGATTTTCAATCATCTTTTGGCGAGGATTCGCCTGCCATGCCTGAGCCACCCACACAGCATCCGGATTTGTTTTTTTCATGGCTTTCATGATGGCTTTACCGGCTGCATCCAAATTTACTCCTTGAGTACTTCCCCCTTCATGAAACGGATCAATAGCGTAAAAACCAGTTTTTCCATACAGTTTTGTCAGTTCTCTATAATACAAAGCAGAGATTTCTTCAAAGCGTTCATCCTCCGGCTGTAAAAAGGCAGGACGATGATAGCTGCACCAAAATCCGGGATCAGCAACATTCAATCCTAATTTCTCCTTTGCATTATGAGGAACCATGCCACAATATCCCGGCAACACAGGTTCGATGCCATATTCACGCATTCTTTTTACGATCTTCTTCTGAAGTTTCTCCTGGCGGATGTACCAGCTTTCAGGATTAGGTCCTCCCCACCCTTCCAGATTATTCATCAACCACCAAGCTGTAAAACCCGGTCCGGCTACAAACTCATTAATTTCATCCTTAGTATATCCTAGTTTTAGAAGTACATTTCTCCAAACCGACTCAGTCCCTGTCAATGCCAGGGAAAGATTGATACCGTGAAGCGCCATCCAATCTATCTCCTTTTCCCAACGCTCCCAGTCCCAAAAAGCCATGGAGTAAGAGAAAGTACAATAATTCAGATCATAACGATAGGGCAGATCCGTTTCATGCCGTTCCTTTTTAGTCACAGGGGGCAAAACAGCAGGCAGTTTTGCAGTCATTCCATTCCAAGAAAGATGTATGCCTGCATAATATTTCAAATACCAATTCAATCCGGTAGCAATATTTACATAATCATTACCCCGGATAATTACTTTATCACCTTTCTGATCGAGTTCAAAAAAATCGGTCCCCGATTTCTGACGTTCGATAATAAATTTGGAGGAAGCTCCTTTGTCGATGCGCTCTAATAATCCTGTAACAGGAGAAGAAAATAAGTTGCTTGTCACCCATAACAGCACAAACAACAATCGTAGTTTTTTCATCATATTATTAAGGTAACGGATAACACCAATTAAATAAAAAACAGAACAGCCCCCTCTCCTTTAAAGGGAGGAAGGCTGTATTAGTATTATTACGAAATAATTAATTATTTACAATTTCCAAGGCAACGCGGCTTCAACTGCTTGAAGAAGTCATTACCTTTATCGTCCACTAAAATGAATGCCGGAAAATCTTCCACTTCTATTTTCCAAATAGCTTCCATACCCAATTCCGGATATTCCACACACTCAATGCTCTTGATATTATTCTGAGCAAGGATAGCAGCCGGACCACCAATAGAGCCCAGATAGAAACCGCCATACTTCTTACAAGCATCCGTTACCTGCTGGCTACGATTACCTTTTGCCAACATTATCATGCTACCGCCATGTGACTGGAACAAATCCACATACGGATCCATACGTCCTGCCGTAGTGGGCCCCATAGAACCACAAGCCATACCTTCCGGAGTCTTTGCCGGACCGGCATAATAGATAGGATGATCTTTGATATACTGCGGCAAATCTTCGCCACGATCCAAACGTTCTTTCAATTTAGCATGAGCAATATCGCGACCTACAATAATAGTTCCGTTCAATGACAGACGGGTAGCTACCGGATATTTGGTCAATTCTTTCAGAATATCCGCCATAGGTTGGTTCAGGTCAATCTTAACCACATCTCCTTCACCTGCTTCACGAAGTGCTGCCGGAATCAGTTCACCCGGTTTATCATCCATCTTTTCAATCCAGATACCATCTTTATTGATCTTACATTTTATATTACGGTCAGCAGAACAGGAAACACCCAGACCGATAGGACAAGAAGCACCGTGACGGGGCAAGCGGATGATGCGGACATCGTGAGCCATATACTTACCGCCGAACTGTGCACCCAAACCAATCTTATAAGCTTCTTCCAATACTTGTTTTTCCAGTTCCACATCGCGGAAAGCACGCCCGTATTCATTACCGGTAGTAGGCAGCTCGTCGTAATAGTGAGTGGAAGCTAACTTAACAGTCAGCAAGTTCTTCTCTGCCGATGTACCACCGATTACAAATGCAATATGATAAGGGGGACAAGCGGCCGTACCCAAAGTCTTCATTTTCTCAACGAGGAAAGGAACCAATGTAGCCGGATTCAATACAGCTTTCGTTTCCTGATATAAATAGGTTTTGTTCGCCGAACCACCCCCTTTAGTCACACAAAGGAACTTGTATTCCATACCTTCAGTAGCTTCCAAATCAATTTGTGCAGGCAGGTTGCATTTGGTGTTCACCTCATCGTACATAGTCAAAGGAGCATTCTGAGAATAACGAAGATTTTCTTCCGTATAAGTCTTATAAACTCCCAAGGAAAGGGCTTCTTCATCACAATAGCCGGTCCATACCTGCTGACCTTTCTCACCATGGATAATAGCAGTACCCGTATCTTGACAAAGAGGTAATTTGCCTTTAGCTGAAACTTCCGCATTACGCAAGAAAGTCAATGCTACATATTTATCGTTATCACTGGCTTCGGGATCACTCAGAATCTTAGCAACCTGTTCATTGTGTGAACGGCGAAGCAAAAAAGAAACATCACGGAAAGCAGCGTTAGCCATAGCAGTCAGACCTTCTTTTTCAATCTTCAAGATAGGTTTTCCTTCAAACTCACTTACTGACACATAATCTTTAGTCAGCAAATAATACTCGGTTTTATCAGGTCCCAACGGGAACATGTGCTGATAATGGAACGGAGGTGTTGCCATATTGATACTTATTTTTAGTTAAAAGTTATTAGTGTGACAAAGGTAGTAACTATTATCGAAATTTTTCCTTAATTAGCGTGAAAACTTTCAAGGAATGTCCTTACCTTTGCCAACTCATTAAAATAACATCGCATTATACATGAAAAAATTAGGCAAATTATTATTTATTACTTCATTACTGTTATGCTTTCTCATCCCTCGAGGATGGACACAAACCCAAGCAAAAAACCAACCGGACAGTATCGAACTCAAACTGAAGGAAATCTACACGAAACGGGAAGTCATGATTCCCATGCGTGACGGAATCAAGCTTTACACCGCTGTCTACGAACCGAAAGACAACAGCAGGCAGCATCCTATCCTGATGCACCGCAGCCCTTACTCTTGTTCCCCATACGGAGAAGGATTTGACCGTCATTTCAGGACTAATCTGAAAAACTATATAGAGCACCGATATATTATCGTCTTCCAAGATGTACGTGGACGGCATAAGAGTGAAGGGATATTTATCCAAGTACGCCCTCTCAACAAAAACAAAAAGGGTAAGAAAGATAAAAAGAATATAGACGAAGCTACGGACACATACGATACCATAGAATGGTTGATTCACAACACATATAATAACGGAAATGTAGGAACATGGGGAATCAGTTATGATGGTTTCTATGCCACTATGACAGCCTCCTCCAATCATCCGGCTTTGAAAGCTGTTTCTCCGCAAGCTCCCGTCACCGACTGGTTCCGTGGAGATGACCGTCATCACAACGGAGCCTTCACCCTGCTGCAAACCACTAATTTCCTTCCCAGACTGGAAGGACGCCACATGGGAAAAGGAGTGATGAACCAAATTGTAAAGAATGATGTTTACACAGATTTTCTGACACTCGGTACCTTTAAGAACGTGGACGACTTGGTACGTGATACTACACAGACATTGTGGAATGATATCAAAAACCATCCTGATTTCGATGATTTCTGGAAAGAGCGCGACGCACGTACCTCCTGTTATAACTTGAAGCCCGCCATATTGGTGGTAGGTGGACTGTATGACTCCGAAGACTGTTACGGAGCTTGGAATCTTTATAAAGCCATCAAAGAGCAATCACCGGACACAGATTTATATCTGACATTCGGTCCTTGGTGGCATGGAGCCTGGACAGTACGCGGGTTCCAAGGTTTCGGTAATCTGTATTTCGGTAAAAGCACTTCGGCTTATTACATGGACAATATAGAATATCCTTTTTTCCGATATTTCCTGGAAGGAAAGGGAGAAAAGCCCAAGCATAAAGTAAATATATTCCATACAGGTGAAAACGAATGGAAAACATACGACGAATGGCCTGTACAAAAAACTACTGGCATACCTTATTATATACATAAAAACGGATCAGTATCCACACAAGCACCGGCAGAACAAGAGTCTTATTCAGAATATATTTCAGATATGTCACGTCCGGTACCCTATACGGCAAACCCTACCACTTACCGGACAAAAGAATTCATGGTAGATGACCAACGCTTTGCTACTTCACGTCCCGATGTCATTACTTTCATGACGGAGCCGCTATGTGATACATTGACACTGGCCGGCCCTATAGAAGTGGAATTAATGACTGCCATTAGTAGTACTGACGCTGATTTTATGGTGAAAGTAATTGATGTATATCCTGAAAAATTTGAATATTCCAAAACTGCACGCAGTTATTTAAAGAGTGACTACCCAATGAGTGGGTACCAGCTGATGATTCGTGGCGAATTGTTCAGAGGACGCTTCCGTAAGGGATTCGACAATCCCCTGCCTTTCAAACCGGAAGAAATAACTCCGGTTAATTACACACTGTATGATGTGGCACACACATTCCTGCCGGGACACAGACTGATGATTCAAATTCAAAGCTCTTGGTTCCCCATTATTGACCGCAATCCACAAAAATTTATTGATACCTATCATTGTACGGTAGAAGATTTTGTGATGAAACAAAAAATCAAAATTTATCATCAGCAAGGAGCTGCAAGCAGAGTTATACTACCTGTGGTAAAAAAATAAAAAAGGGAGTGTCCAAGCTCAAATGTCATCCAATAGCAAGAGCCGTATAACTACTCCAGCGTTCATACGGCTCTTTTATATATAACTACCATCTGTAACTTTTCCGAATGTTCATCTTAGTTTGAATACTCTCATCAAAAATATCATATAGAAGCAATCCGTTCTATCAACTCGTTACCTAACGCTGTTTTCGCTTCAATATGCTGCAACACCGCTGTCACAAACGGATTACTTTCAAATACCCCACGCACTTGTTCAAAATCCTGCTCCATTTCTTCACGTGATCCATCTGCACCGAACCCCGTCATAGCAGACAAAGAAAATTCCTTTTTCGCATCGGCATAGACCATTTTATCCAATCCGACAACAGCCTCCTGCCACTTCTTCACGATAGCAATAACATCCTTTGCCGTTATTTCATCGGAACGCAGATTATAAAACTCAAGCATCTTCCCATACGCCCATGTCCACTCGTATGTATAATAATTACGATGCATCTCGACAAAACGGTCATGAATCTGATCCACATTAGTCAGAATTCCAGATTCTATATCTGCCATCAACTTCTCTATCTCACTTTTAGGAGCGATCAATCCGGAAATATCCACCCATTCTCCTGTCCCTATCTCTGTATCAGGAATCAACCGGGCACGGATTTCCTCATCACTGTTAAAACGAACTTCTTCCAAACGCTTGATTAATGAATTACCCAAAAATTTATGAATAGCCGTTTCATAAAAACGAATGCCATTATTTAAAGAAGAATTCTTAATTTTCGCACTTTGGTAAGAGTAAGTTTCTGAAGTTTCTCCGGATACTTTACGTAATTCCTTCAGAATACTACGCCCTTTCATCATTTTCTGAATAGTATAGGGACTCAACAGGTTATAATTAATCTGATCCAAACGGTTCGGATCTTTACGTTTGTCACGTTTAGGCCACTTTTGAGCATCTCGAATCGTACCTACACTCCGCAAATTTACCCCCGGCACCAAATAAGTGGTATTTTGCTGCTCTATCAGATAAGAAAAAGGCAGATTAGAAGTATCGGCATGATTCACATGACGCCCCATAACCAAAGAAAATGCACCTACACGTGCGGGCCATAAAATATAAGAATCGGAAGTAGTCTTCGCCCCACGCTCCATAGCTCCCTGATGAATCGGACCTAACTTATACATATGGTTGCTTTGATTAGAGCCGGAACCCGCATTCATAAAAGAGAACATTCCGGCAATCAGCAAAGTAGACTTATGATGAGTCACCGTAAAGGGTCCGGCAAAAATGGCACATGCCTCACCGTTCTCTTCTTGACAATTACTAAAAAACAAAGAATCAGATGCAGAATAGTTATGTCCCAAATGACATGCCTGGCTGATAAAGCAACGGGTCAACATAGTTCCATCTTCCACATTAGAACCGCTTGATATAATAAAATCATCGCATACCACTCCATAGCCGATATGAATAGGCGCCTGCTCATTACTGTTCAAGCTGCCGTTTTTCAATCGTCCCGCCCCTTCTATCTTACAATAATCACCTATTCGTACATTCTTTATATATCCCGCATCAACAATAGTAACATGCTGGCCAATAGTACCTGTATCCGAAGCATTCTCTTCAGCATACTGGTCAATAATGGCTTTCATCCGACAAATCAATTCAGGACGATGACGATACAATGCCAAAATATAGGCCTGATGCGCTGACAGACGATCATGAATAGGCACTTCACGTCCACCCGTTTCATTCAATACAGCTACTTCAACGCCATTTCCAAACTTGCTCCAGCCATCTACCAGAATAATATCTACATTCTCTATAAATGCATAATCCCCAATTATATAGTTGGCTATATAGTTTTTTATATTCTCAATACAACAATTATCGCCCACCGTTACATTATGCAAAGTCGCATGATACAATCCGGAATGTTTACGCATGCCACCCGCCAACATAAACTCGTCTTCAAAAACTCCCAATCTGACCCTTCCAGAAAAACGGGTATGACAAATATAGTCCGTCTTAAAGTTCTCTACTACTTCAATTTCAGCCCAATCAACCGCAGTGCATGATCTCTCTTTTAATTGTTGTATTTCTTCTTGTGTAAGTGAACGATAAGTTTTCATTTTCTATATGTATTTATTCTTCATCATAGGTTTGATAAAGAAAATCGTTATAAGGATACTTCTGTACGTGTAGCTCGCGTACCTTATTATATATAATAGTCTTCAATTCATCCATATTTATTTTCTCTCTGGCAGAAATGAAGATACAATTATCATTCAATTTTGCCATCCATGTCTTCATCAGTTCTTCCAATGTAATATTTTCCCTGGTTTTAGGAGTCAAATCATCCTCTGCTTTCTCTACATAGGTATAAGCATCTACCTTGTTAAAAACAATCATGGTAGGCTTTCCACCTGCCCCCAAATCAGCAATCGTTTTATCAACCACAGAAATTTGTTCCTCAAAATCCGGATGAGAAATATCCACCACATGAATCAGCAGATCAGCTTCACGCACTTCGTCCAAGGTTGATTTAAAGGAATCAACCAAATCCGTTGGTAATTTACGGATAAATCCTACGGTATCTGTAAGCAGAAATGGCAGATTCTCAATAATCACTTTGCGTACTGTGGTGTCCAATGTTGCAAAAAGTTTATTTTCAGCAAAGACCTCGCTTTTTGAAAGCAAATTCATTAAAGTAGATTTTCCCACATTAGTATACCCTACCAAAGCTACACGTATCATACGCCCACGGTTTTTACGTTGAGTGGACTTCTGTTTATCAATTTCAGCCAACCGCTCTTTCAACAATGACATACGATTCAAAATAATACGACGGTCCATTTCCAACTGAGTTTCACCCGGACCACGTAATCCCACAGAGCCTTTACCTCCACCGGCACCAGATCCACCTCCCTGACGTTCCAAGTGAGTCCATAAACGTTGCAGACGAGGCAACATATACTTGTATTGGGCCAATTCCACTTGTGTTTTAGCATTTGCTGTTTGAGCCCGCATGGCAAAAATATCCAGAATCAGCAAAGTACGATCCAAGATCTTCACTTTCAGTTCAGCTTCTATATTACGTATCTGTTTAGCAGAAAGTTCATCATCAAAAATCACCATTCCGACTTCACGCTCATTTTCCTCTTCCTGATGAATATATTCCTTGATTTCTTCCAGCTTTCCTTTACCGACATAAGTCACGGAATTGGCAGCAGGCAGTTTCTGAGTAAACCTTTTCACCACTGTTGCCCCAGCCGTTTCTGCCAAGAACTCCAATTCGTCCAGATACTCCATTGTCTTCCGTTCATCCTGAGTCTGCGTAACAAGGCCTACCAGAATAGCCGTTTCGACTTGTGCTTCAGATATTACAAATTCTTTCATTTATCTATGATTATAAATAAGTTCGCGACAAATATAACAAAAAAAGAGGATGAACGTTGAACGTCATCCTCTTTTTTATTACAGTTATTCCCTATAGTTGTGGTTGTGGAGCAGCCGGATTGTTATCAGTGTCACTGATTCCGGAATTGGTTTCCATTTCACATTGCGGAATCCGGTAGATCAGGATTTGTGCTTCTGCAGCTGAATTATATTGTACAGACGGGTCATAATTCGTATTCTTACGAATCACCGGCTTTTTCAAGCGCAGGATATCGAACAGTGAGAAACCTTCTCCCCAAAGCTCCATACGACGCTGCAACCAAACCTCATCCTGAAAATCCTGTGCCGAATTAGCTTTACTTGTAAAGGAAGGATCCCGATATGTCCGTACAAAATTTTCCAATGTACTCTTTCCGCCACTCAGATTACCACCCATGGCTTCTGCCTCAGCTTTTATCAGATACATTTCTTCAACACGCATCAAAGGCCAGTCTGATGCATTGGTTGTGTTACCAAATATACTTTGATAAGCTCCGAACTTTGTATTTACATACGGAGTCAAACCAAAATATTCAACGATGGAAGCACCCTCAATCTGTTCATTATCAATCAATGAAGATTTATTATCCGGAGACAAGAACCATTGTTTACGGATATCTGTTTCGGGTATTAAATCATATAATGCAGAATTCACCTTTCTATATCCATCAGGCACTCCTGAAGTATAACCGTTCCCGGTAAAAGAGCACAAGTGCGAAGGCCAGTTGATAATACCTGTCTGGACAACATCATTATCAGGCGTAATCATCACTCCCCATAACCATGAACTTGCCGATGCTGAATTAAAGGTAGGAGTAGATACCTGGGCTAAAGTCTGAGGTGTACCGCCAGCAATGGCACGTTCTGCATCTTTAGCTGCATCCGCCCATTTTTGCATTAACAGATTAGCACGAGCACGCAATCCGTAAACTACCGTCTCATCAATCTGATCTTTGTTTGAGCCATTATCATACCCGGCCAATAAATCAGCAGCCGTATTCAGGTCACTCATAATCTGGTCATACACCTGCTGTACAGTTGCACGCGGATTATTCTGCATATCTTCATCAGTCATTGTTTCTGTAACAATAGGTACTGCCAGGCTATTTTCATGACCTGCATAAGTAAACTGATAAATTTGAACCAAGTTCAGATAGTCATAAGCACGAGCAGCTAAAGCTTGCCCACGATAAACCTTCAAAGAAGAATCTTCCGTATCTGCCGCTATCAATTTCAATACATTGTTTGCAGCTTTCAAGTGATTATAGAACGTTTTCCAAATCAATTCATCGCTTGAACTATCGTATACTCTGTCACTATAATTCTGAGATGTATTAAACCAATTATATCCATTAACCAATGCAACCAAGTCCTGCCCTCCTGATTCCAATATCATAGATACCGCAGGAATACCATAGTCATTATGATAAGTAGTGGCATCATCTGAAATCGTACCAAAAGTATTTAATTTGGCTGCCATAGCGTTCACTTCAGCAGTTATCAAATTAGGTCTGCCATTGATTATATCTTCTTTCTGTTCTTCAGATATGTAATCTCCTTCAGGGAATTTATCCAAATCGCAAGATGCCATTAATAAAGCGACACTTGCAAATGCTATATATTTATTTGACAATTTCATATTCTTAAAAATGGGTTGCTAAATTAGAAATTTAAAGATATACCTCCGGAAATTGTGCGGATAGGTGAATACACATTGTCAGCAGCCACATAACCTTGACGTGGGTCCAACCCTTTGCGAGCTGTCAGCAAAGCCACATTATCTGCAACAAAGAAAACACGAACACCGTCAATCTGCATTTTACGTGTCAGACTCTTTGGCAGAGTATAACCCAATGTAATATTCTGCAAACTTAAATAGTCCGAACTAGTCAAGAAACGATCTGTTAATCTGTTCGTATATTGGTCATTAATATTCATACGAGGAACATCCGTATTTTTATTTTCAGGAGTCCATGCTTTTAACATATCTTTATGCAAAGCACTACCTGTAGCTGCTACGTCCATTAATCCTTGGTAAGTATAGTCCAAAATACGTCCACCAAGCTGATATGCAAACGAAACAGAGAGATCAAAGCCATAGG
>ENA-OPFF01000375-OPFF01000375.1-human-gut-metagenome-genome-assembly--contig:-NODE-375-length-10417-cov-1.922988_pt1 | contig 10417 bp, 11 predicted proteins | sample MGYA00241713_ERZ501558 | MGnify/ENA primary metagenome ERZ501558 (study PRJEB25962, sample SAMEA2042429) | human gut metagenome | biome: human gut; feature: human-associated habitat; material: faeces...
TTACGACCTGATGCTCGGGTTGGGGATACGGATTTAATTCTTACGCTCCAACTCGTTCAGATTTTCCATTTTCTTGCGTTGCAGAAACTCGTAGATACCTTCGAGATGTTCCGTCACTTTCTTTACGAGTTTCTTATGCGAAACCTTTTCGTTGGCCACACACTTTGCATATGCTTTCTTGGGCATCGTCCTGTCGGACGCATTTCCCATCGAGAAAACGTGGTATTTTATCATAATGACGGATTGTTTTCATTCGTGGAAGCCGAGGTCTTTCCTTTGGCGGCATCCAAGTCGACTGTGCCTTTACCGGCCTTTTCGGCCTTCAGGGTGGCGGCTTGGGCTATGCGGCTTGCTACGGGATTGAAAGTGGCGCGGGAACGAAGATTTTGGAAGTCTTCTCCCGGCGTGAACACAATGTTGACGGCGGTGATGTTGCTTTCTGTAATTTTCTTCAGGTTTTCCGCACTTTCCGAGCCTATAGAAATCCAGAAATTACCCAATTCAGCCAGTTGTACTTTCTTTCCCTCCAGAAGCATCTCTACAAGGCACTCGCACATATCGGCTATTACACCTTTTACCGTTCCGCGAGTGAATACGCCATTGTGGTCGGCAATGTGTTTGACAAACTGGCTGAATGGCATGATTTCAGAAACTTGAGCTTTTGCATACGCTTTTTGGGCGGCATCGACATCCATCGGGTTGCCCATCATAAATACACTGTAATCAATCATAATAAAATAAAGTTTAAAAGTTTTGTGTTTCCGGGATGTTCGTTCATCCTTCCGACACGACAAAATTAATGCGGGGAAATACCGTAAAAAAATCTATTTATTATCGTTTACTAACTGTTGACTGCCGTTCACTAGCTATTGACTGACCGTTAACTACCCGTTGACGAATCATTCAAACAATAAGCTTATGGATAATGAGACACACTTCAGCATCGTCTTCAACATTTATGGAGGCAGCAACCAGATTCTTCCCAATGCTACTTCCGCCACACAGAATTATTATGGTGATGAGGCGGAACTAGAGAAGGATGATGTAAGCAAGGACAAGGAACCTGCTTTATCTCCCGAGGCTACGCGCCTTTTCTCTTATATAAATAAGGTGGAGGATTTACGTATCTATCTGGTACAGATAGCAGAATGTACCAATGCGGTGGAACTGGCCAGGGTTATAGTTAAGATGGGCGAACGGGAACCGAAGATTACTTCGGAAGAGATGGTGAAGGAGCGTTTTATCTCGTTGTTCTTTCCTCTCACACCTTTGTTCGTATCGGGCAAGACTGTCAGTAATATCCGTGCGCGTATCAATAACGCTTGGGCAAGACGACCGAGAAAGCGGTTATGACCGGAGGTGAAAAACCGGTGACAAGTGTGGAAAAAAGTAAGATATGTTCGTGGGCAAAGTAAGTTCACTTACTTTGCTGTTTAAGTCTACTTACTTTGCTTGGGAATATATCTTACTTTTTCGTTAAATAAGCATTAAAAGATAATCCAATTTTTGACCCAATTTATAAGGAAACTGCTTTAATGCGGTTTTCTTTATAGGATGTGTCAAAATGAGATGCTAATCCTAATAAATCCATGTTTAATTTACAGCAATTCATTGCAGACCATGTGATTTGTCGTCCGACAAGTATGTTTGCAGCAGATATTGAAGCTAATAAAGAAACGCTTCAAGCAGAAATAAGGAATAAAAGTGTATGCGTCATAGGAGGTGCCGGTTCCATCGGTTCTTCTTTCATTAAAGCAGTCTTGCCGTTCAAGCCCTCCAAACTGATTGTAATAGACCTGAACGAGAACGGATTGGCAGAACTGACACGTGACCTGCGTTCCACATACGGCATGTATGTACCTGCGGAATATCGGGCATATACCTTGAACTTTGCCGATCCTATCTTTGAAAGGATCTTCCGTGAGGAGAAAGGCTTTGACATTGTGGCGAATTTTTCGGCTCACAAGCATGTCCGTAGTGAGAAGGACAAATATTCGGTACAGGCACTCATTGAAAACAATGATATCAAGGCAAAAAGATTCCTTGACCTGTTGGCCGTTTACCCGCCTAGGCACTTCTTCTGTGTCTCCACTGACAAGGCCGCCAATCCGGTGAATATCATGGGAGCCAGCAAACGTATTATGGAAGATATGATTATGGCGTATTCTTCCAAGTTCAAGGTGACCACCGCCCGTTTTGCCAATGTAGCTTTTTCCAACGGTTCTTTGCCGGATGGCTGGATACAGCGTGTCATGAAAAAGCAGCCGTTGGCTGCACCCAATGATGTGAAACGCTACTTTGTCTCTCCGGAGGAAAGCGGCCAGATATGTATGCTTGCCTGCATACTAGGTAAGAATGGTGAAATATTCTTCCCAAAGTTGGGTGAAAGACAGATGCTCACTTTCTCTTCCATTTGTGATGAGTATATAAAAGCGGTTGGCTGCGAGAAAAAAGAGTTTGCAACGGATGAGGAAGCGAAGAAATTTGCTTCGGAAATGGCATTTAACAATAAGGATTATCCTGTGGTGTATTTTAAAAGTGACACGACAGGAGAGAAAGCCTACGAGGAGTTCTATGTTCCTGGGGAAAAAATTAATATGGATCGTTTTTGCAGCCTAGGGGTGATTGAGGAAGTGGTGAAACGGCCGATGGCTGAGATAGACGCATTCTTTACTGAAATGGAGAATATATTTGCCGAACCGGATTTTACCAAAGAAGAGGTGGTTATGGCGATAAAGCGTTTCATCCCCAACTTTGAACATGAGGAAAAGGGGAAGAATCTGGATCAGAAAATGTAATTAAAACGATATACAGCTATGAATAACAACGCTGAAATCTGTGAATTCATTCACCATCTTTTTGGAACACAAGATTTTGTTCCCCTGAGTGCTCCCAAGTTTATCGGAAACGAGAAAAAATACCTCAACGAATGTATTGATACGACTTTCGTGTCAAGTGTCGGTGCTTTTGTTGACCGCTTTGAGCACGATATGGCTGTGTACACCGGTGCCAAGCGTGCCGTAGTCTGTGTGAGTGGTACCAATGCCCTTCACATGGCCATGCTGCTAGTGGGTGTAGAACGCGATGATGAGGTGCTCACCCAAGCTCTGACCTTCATCGCTACTTGCAATGCTGTCAGTTATATCGGAGCATATCCTGTTTTTATTGATGTGGACAAAGAAACGATGGGACTTTCGCCCCGAGCTGTCAAGGCATGGCTGGAGAGGAATGCTGAACTGAAAGAAGGAGTTTGCTATAACAAGCGTACCGGTCGCCGTGTAAAAGCTTGTATTCCCATGCACACTTTCGGCCATCCCGTAAAAATAGATGAACTGGCGGATATCTGCCGTGAGTGGCATATCGAATTGGTTGAAGACGCAGCCGAAAGTATCGGCAGGTTTTATAAAGGGCGCCATACCGGGACATTCGGGAAGGGGGGTGCTATTAGCTTTAATGGAAACAAAACCATCACTACAGGTGGTGGAGGCATGTTGCTTTTCCAGGATGAAGAACTGGGCGCATACGCCAAGCACCTTACTACCCAGGCTAAGATACCTCATCGTTGGGAGTTTCGTCATGACCATATTGGTTATAATTACCGGATGCCGAATATCAATGCCGCTCTAGGTTGTGCCCAGTTGGAGAATCTAGACCGCTATGTGGCAGATAAGCGTGAAACAGCAGCCTGCTATGCTGAGTTTTTCAAGGGTAAGGAAGATATTACTTTTTTTACTGAACCTGCTGATTGCAAATCGAATTATTGGCTCAATGCGGTGGTACTAAAGGATAAGGCGGCTCAACTTGATTTTTTGGAGTACACAAATGATCATGGTGTGATGACCCGTCCCGTTTGGGAACTGATGAATCGACTGCCCATGTTCGAGCATTGCGAAACGGACGGGCTGGAGAATACCGAGTGGCTGGCTGACCGGGTGGTGAATATTCCTAGTAGTGTAAGATTAGATAAATGAAAAAAATCGCAGTTGTCACTGGTGCACGTTCAGAGTATGGACTGCTACGTTGGGTGATAGATGAGATACATCATGCTACTGAGTTACAGTTGCAGCTTATCGTTACAGGCGGACACCTGTCTCCCGAACAGGGGTTGACTTATCGTTGTATTGAGGAGGACGGATATGATATTGATGCTAAAGTCGATATGTTGTTGTCCTCGGATTGTGCTTCTGGTATAGCGAAATCTATGGGGATGTGCAGTATTGGGATGAGCGATGCTTTTCTGCATCTTCAGCCTGATATGATTGTTGTCTTAGGCGACAGATATGAGTTGCTTCCCATAGTTGGTACTGCTTTGGTGATGCGTATTCCGATAGCTCATATTTCAGGAGGTGACATCACTGAAGGAGCTATTGACAATGAAGTGCGCAATGCTGTTACAATGATGTCTACACTCCACTTTCCGGGTACTCAAACTTCTGCAGCCCGTATTGGTAGGATGATTGGAACTATGAAGAATGTTTTTGTTGTAGGTGAGACCAATTTAGATAATTTTTTACGTTTGTCGCTTTTGTCAAGGAATGAATTAGCAGAGTCTTTAAATATTGATTTAGGTAAAAAATGGATATTGATGACTTACCATCCAGTAACTAAAGAAAGCCGTGAGAAGAATCTTTTCGATGTAAATAGTTTACTCCATGTGCTCCAGTCGTTAGGTGATGACTATGAAATACTAGTTTCTAAGTCTAATACAGATTTATATGGTTCGGATATTAATCAACTTTTAAATGATTATGTATGCAATAAGCCTTGTTTTCATTTGTTTACCTCGTTAGGACAGAAGTGTTATGTCAGCCTTCTTCCTCAGTTATATTGTATGATAGGTAATTCGTCCAGTGGAGTATATGAAACGGGTTATTGGAAGTTGCCTACGATTAATATAGGACATCGTCAAGAAGGCAGATATATGACATCTAACATTATTTGTTGCGATAATTGTTCTGAGTCTATTATTCAGTCTTTAAAGAAAATTGAAACAGACGAATTTCAGCAAATGTTAAAGTATGTTGATAATCCTTATGGTGATGGCAATGCTTCCAAACGTATTGTAGAACAGATAAAAATGTATTTTAATGCAATTAAGTAATCTAAAAACACCTTGTTTTATTTTGGATTCGGATAAGTTGGTATCTAATGTTTTGGAATTTAAAAGAGCTTTGAACAGTCGTTTTTCAAACCATTGCATTGGATACTCAATTAAGACGAATTCACTTCCTTATATGTTGCACATGCTTAATGAGTTGGGATGCTATGCTGAAGTAGTATCTTATACAGAGTATGCATTAGCTTTGCAAGTTGGTTTTGAGAAGAGCCATATTGTATATAATGGTCCAGCTAAAGATAAGGAGACTTTTTTAGATGCAATAAAGAATGGTGCATATGTAAATATAGATACAAAACGTGAAATAGAATGGTTGAATGATTTGAACAAACAGCATTCTTATAAGGTTGGCATTCGTGTCAATTTGAATTTAGGGAAGATTTCGCCAGAAGATGCTAAAGAGGGTGAATCGGATAGCAGATTTGGTTTTTCGTTTGAGAATGGAGAACTGGAAGAAGCAATAAATAAGATTCAATTATGCAAAAATGTAAAACTTGGAGGTTTGCATCTGCATCGTACTTCATTGACTCGTTCTTTAAATGTTTATAGGAATATTTGCAAATATGCTATTCGGATCATTAATTCATTAGGTCTAGAACTTGATTATATTGATGTTGGTGGTGGTTATTTTGGTGACAAGCCTAATGCACCTACTTATAAAGAATATGTGGACACTATCTATTCAAGTTTGTTAGAGGAAGGGATTGATGTTTCTAAAATGAAAGTCATAGTGGAACCAGGAAATGCAATAGTTGCTTCACCTTTTAGTTTTTTATCGGAGATCATTGATACAAAAAAAATAGGTGACTCTCAAATTATAGTAACTGATGGTTCTCGTAATGATGTGGACCCTTTTTTCCTGAAAAAAGACTATTTTAAATCTTTCATCAGAAAGCAAGAGGAAAAAGTGTTCATTGATTCACAAATGGTTGTAGGATGTAGTTGTTTGGAGTATGACAAGCTTTTTACACTTCAAAATCAGCCATTACTAAATGTCGGTGATAGAATACTTTACCAAAATGTCGGTGCATACACTATGACTTTATCACCACTGTTCATTCGATTTTTTCCTAGAGTTTATTTGAAAACTTTAAATGGTTATGAGATAATTAGAGAGGAATGGACTGTCAATGATTTAAAGCAATAACAATAAACTTTATAGTTATGAATAATATTCTGTGTTGTAATGCGGGCCGTAGAGGGCGTTTAATGATAGATATGCGTAAGACTATCGGTGATAGTGGTAATGTGGTTGCTACAGATAACTGGTCGGTAGCCCCAGCAATATTTTTCGCAAACAAGCAATATGTAGTTCCTAAAATTACACATCCAAATTATATTCAAGAAGTACTTGGTATTTGTAAGAAAGAAGATATTAAAGCTATTTTTACTTTAATCGACCCTGAAATAGATCTTTTAGCATCAAATAAAAAGAAGTTTGAAGAAATTGGTGTTCTTCCTCTTTGTCCTTCTAAGCAAACTGCTGATTTGTGCTTTGATAAGTACAGTATGTACCTGTATTTAAAAAATCATGGTGTTAATACACCGCTTACTTTCCATGAATTAGATGATTTCAAAGCTGCATACTTCAAAGGTGAAATTCAATTTCCTGTTTTCATCAAACCACGTACAGGTAGTGGTAGTGTTGGAGCGCATAAGGTCAATACCATGCAGGATTTGGAAAACTATTATGCTGAGAATGCTTTCGATTATATCATTCAGGAGTTTATGCAAGGTGATTGCGATGCAGATGCTTATATTGATTATTATTCAAAGGAAGTGGTTTCTATTTTTTCAAAAAAGAAAATTGAAACTCGTATCGGTGGGGCCAGTAAAACTATTTCATTCAAAGACCAGCGTTTGTTTGACTTCGTGCAGTCTTTTATGCATCTTTTCGACTTTGCTGGAGCAATCGATATGGATTTCTTTTTTAGAGATGGAGAGTACTATCTGTCTGAAATAAATCCTCGTTTTGGCGGAGCCTATTTGCATGCGTATGGTGCTGGAGTTGATTTCTTTAAACTGATCATCAATAACATTAATGGTGTTACCAATGAAGTTTGCATTGGTGATTATGATGAAGGTGTGCTCATGTTGATGTATGATGATGTAGTCATAACTAAGGAAGTTGACCTTTTAAGAGATTATCATGATTAATCACGTTTATATAATAGCCGAAGCCGGAGTGAATCACAATGGTCGGTTGGATTTGGCTCTTCAGCTCTGTAATGCCGCCAAAGATGCGGGAGCTGATGCCGTGAAATTTCAGACATGGAAAACAGAGAAGATTGTTACTCGGAATGCTGAATTGGCTGTTTATCAGGAGAATAACATATCCGATAAGACCAAATCACAGTTTAAGATGTTGAAAGAACTTGAATTGAGCTATGATAATTTTGAAGTAGTGAAAAATCATTGTGATGAGATAGGTATCCAGTTCCTTTCTACTCCTGATGAAATAGATAGTCTAGACTTTCTTTGTAATTTTAATTTGCCTTTCATCAAGCTGGGATCGGGAGATGTTACCAATATTCCTTTTCTTCGTCTTGTTGGTAGCAGACATATTGATGTTGTCCTTTCTACAGGAATGTCGTATCTCGGTGATGTAGAGATAGCATATCGCACCTTGATAGAAGCAGGAGCTAAAAGTGTTTCTTTACTTCATTGTACTACTAACTATCCATGTCCCATGCATGAAGTAAATCTTCGGGCTATACAAACTCTTAAGGATGCATTTCATTGTTCCGTAGGTTATTCAGACCATACAATGGGTGTGGAAGTACCTGTTGCAGCTGTAGCAATGGGAGCTGAAATCATAGAGAAACATTTTACGCTTGATAAGGAAATGGACGGTCCTGACCACAAAGCCTCCCTCAATCCCGAGGAACTCAAACAAATGGTTGTCGCCATCCGTCATATAGAACAAGCTTTAGGTGATGGCATCAAACAGCCTAATGAGAGTGAGAAACAAATTTCAGAAGTAGTGCTCAAACGTATTGTGGCGGCTACACCAATAAAGGAAGGTGAGGTGCTCTCGGCGGATAATATGACTGTGAAACGCAGTACCGTTGGTTTGAAAGCTTCTTTATGGGATTTGGTAAACGGGCGTATAGCTACCTGCAATTATGCTATAGACGAACCTATTATCATTTAAAAATAGACAATAGTAATGAATATACTTGTAATAATTCCTGCACGTGGTGGAAGTAAAGGAATACCTCACAAGAATGTTAAGGAATTAAATGGAAAACCGTTGATATGCTATAGCATTGATGCGGCTCGTCAGCTTACCACCGATGAGAATATTTGTGTTTCTACTGATGATGATGTCATTATCAAGGTTGTAGAGGATTATGGCTTGAAAGTTCATTTTAAACGCCCTGCAGAGTTGGCTACAGATTGTGCAGGAACAAATGGAGTACTGCTCCATGCTTTGGAGTTTTATGAGAAACAAGGTCGTAAATATGATGTAGTAGTTTTGTTGCAACCCACTTCTCCTTTTCGTGAGACTAAATCATTGAAGGAGGCTGTGGCTTTGTATACTTCTGACATAGATATGGTTGTTTCGGTGAAAGAAGCGGCAACTAATCCATATTATAATAGTTTTGAGGAGGATGCTGAAGGCTTATTGGTCATCAGCAAAGGGGATGGTACTATTGAACGGCGTCAGGATGCACCTAAGGTATGGGAGTTTAACGGTTCTATTTATGTGATTAATAGCACTCGCCTTAAAGAAGTAGGTTTGTCCAAACTCAATAGAATACGTAAATATGTTATGGATGATCTTCATTCAATAGATATTGATAGTATGTTTGACTGGTATATGGCGGAAAAGGTAATCAGTAGTCATCTTATTGAAAATTAATTTATATGAATTGCTCTCATATTATTCTCCAATCTTTCTCTATTATTGATGCCATTCGCTGCATCAATGAGATTCACAATGAACCACTGGTGCTCTTTGTGGTAGATGAGAACAAAAGGATGCAAGGTACCCTTACCGATGGTGATGTGCGTCGTGCCTTGATTAAAGGTATAGATGTGGATGCTCCTATTAGTGAGGCCATGCATCGTAATTTTAACTTTTTACGTCGCGGAGTGAACGATAGAGTGGAGGATATTCACCACCAACGTGATTTAAGGATGCGTTTGGTACCCATACTTGATGAAGAAAATCATATTTGCGAAATCATCAATTTGGAACATTATGTAACTAAATTGCCAATTGATGCTGTATTAATGGCCGGTGGTAAGGGGGAACGCCTTCGTCCGTTAACGGAGAAAACTCCTAAGCCCCTAATTAAGGTAGGTGACAAGTGTATTATTGATTATAATATTGATCGTTTGCTTTCATACGGTTTGAATCATATATCTGTAACGGTTAACTATCTTGGCGACCAGATTGAGGAACATTTCCGGGAGGAACGTGATGGGGTGAAGATAGTTACTGTGCGTGAACCGAAATATCTAGGTACCATTGGCAGTATCAAGTTCGTGGAAACTTTTTACAATGATACGGTGCTGGTAATGAACTCAGACCTCTTTACGAATATTGATTTTGAGGATTTTTTCCTTCATTTCTGTCAGCATGATGCTGACATGAGTGTGGCAGCTGTGCCCTACGTAGTGAAGGTGCCATACGGTGTGTTCAATCTCAAAGGACGAGAAATCAAGGGCGTTACCGAGAAACCTACCATCAGTTATTATGCAAACGCCGGTATATACCTTATCAAACGCAAATTGCTTGACCTTATTCCTGATGATATCTTCTTTATTGCATCTATTCTTGCTCCAAAATCAGACATAAGTGAATCAACTTTATCTTCCATTCCGAATATTGAAGCTATTGTCTTTGCATTTTTAGATACGCTATTTACAAGTCCCTCATTAGTATCTGTTGCAAGATATACTACTGGTGCTATTTCACTTAAAGCATCATAGCTCTTTGATAAACGTCCACCAATAAATATAATATCTGGTTCACACTCCATAACTGCTTCTAAATCAGCCTCTTTTATTGTTCCAAGATTTTTAATTGATGCATCATTTGAATATTTTTCAAGGTAATCAATACTTGTTGATGCCATTCCTACTACTCTGTCACCTACGCCAAGTTCATCTATAATATCTAAACATGCAAGGTCAAGAATTGCTATTCTCTTAGGATTATAAGGAACTTCTAATTCAATTTCATTCTTTGAAGCATCAAACGAAGTGATTGTCACGCTTGTCTTTTCTTCTTTAGTACTTTCATTATCAGACTTATCAGTACCACACGCTATAAGTCCTACTGCCATTACT
>ENA-OPFF01000397-OPFF01000397.1-human-gut-metagenome-genome-assembly--contig:-NODE-397-length-9952-cov-1.560372_pt1 | contig 9952 bp, 8 predicted proteins | sample MGYA00241713_ERZ501558 | MGnify/ENA primary metagenome ERZ501558 (study PRJEB25962, sample SAMEA2042429) | human gut metagenome | biome: human gut; feature: human-associated habitat; material: faeces...
TATTGCCAAACGGAAAATATTTATATGTTTCCAATCGCGGAGCAAATTGTGTCTGTGTATTTGAGATTAATGAAGAAAATGGAATCCCTGTATTATTGCAAAGTGTTCCAACGGCTGGATGGCCGAGGGCACTTCAATTTTCCGAAAACTTTAAGGTCCTGTATATATTAAATGAGGAATATGAATCTTCCAAAGGATCGTTGGAATCATATTGTGTTTCACGATATGGAAGATTAAGTGACAGAACAAAGCTGCTTGATTTGGAAAATGCTTACAATTTTATAAGGTGGTGAATTTTAGATGAAATTTGAAGATGAATTTGATGTAGTGCCACCAGAAGGAAATGTCTTTGTGAACCATGAAATAAATGGACGGAGCGGTCATTTGGGACATGCTTTGGTGGAGTATGAGGAAGGAAAAATTTTAGCTTTTTACCCTAATTGCTCACTTGATGAAAAGGGACATTCTGCGGTAGGATGGATGGAGTATAAAAGGTCAGAGGATTATGGGGAAACATGGTCACAGCCCTATATCTTTCAGCCGTCATTAAAATTGCTACATTCTGAGATGAAATACTCCGCTATGTGTGAAAAGGCAATAGTGAATGAAAAGGGAGATATTATTGTATATCAATTAATATGTGATATATCAAATGATCCACAGTGGCAACCCTATATGGTGCCATCTTATTCAATTAGCCGAGATAAAGGAAGCACATGGAGCAATCTGCGTCAGATAGGAACACGTCGAGGACGTATTTATGATGCGATGTATCAGGAGGGAACAATTTTTCTACTTTTATTTGTCAATGATGCGACGGTTGATTGGACAGGTCAAACCACGGATCATTATTATTCACTTGTGGTTAGTGAAGATGGTGGAGAAAACTATTATGAAAGAAGCAGAATTCCAATTCCGTCGCTGCATCATGGATATGGAAGCATGATGTTTCTGGAGGATGGCCGTCTGATTGTGTACAATTATAATCTGGATGATGAATATAATCTGTCCTATGTGTTAAGTGAGGATAAAGGAATGTCGTGGGGACAGGCAGGTACAACCTTTGTGGCAAAAAAAATCCGGAACCCGCAGGTTGTAGGCTTCGAACATTTGTATTTTCTTCATGGCAGAAGCGGAAATAATGGCGAACAAGCAGGAAATTTTGTCTTATATTGCTCGGAGGATGGAATTCACTGGGATGAAGGAAGATATTTAAAAGTTCGTACAGAGGGATTAGGGGCTTATTCAAATAATTTGGTCATTGGGAAAGGAACATCCCATGAGAAGCTCCTGATTCAGGCATCGCATGCTTACAAAGATAATCAGACTAATGTTCTTCATTGGCAAATAATTAAAAGAAAGGTGTAAAGATAATGAAATGTATAATGAATCCGAGACCGGATATCCAGGAGGAACTGATCAAACCATATAAAGAAATGGAAGATGTTTATTCCCTTTCCTGCGTTGTAGGGGATGCAATGGAGAGAGAGCAGGTAATGCGACATGATATGAAGCCCAAATCCATCAATAAAAAAATAATTGGTCCGGCTATTACTGTAAAGCTGACAGCAGGAGATATCGTGGATTGCCTGTGTGTATTTGAAATTGCCAGACCTGGGGATGTTATTGTAATTGATGCATTTGGAGAAACGGAAACCTCAATTTGGGGAGGACTTATGTCTGGCCTTGCAAGAAATGCCGGTATAGCAGGCGCTGTGATTGATGGCAGCTGCCGTGATACAGATGAGGCGAAGATGCTGGAGTTTCCGATAACTGCCAAGGCGTCAGGACCTAGAGCAGCGCATACAGCATATTCGGGAAGGAAGGAACCTATTGCGGTAAATGTTCCTGTCTGTTGCGGAGGTGTTATTGTAAATCCAGGAGATTTAATTGTTGCGGATGAAATCGGTGTTGCGGTAGTTCCGTACAATGAGCTGGAAGCTGTATATAAAAAGGCACGCGCTCAGGCAGATCTTGAAATTGCAACAAGAGAAGAAATTCTGAGAGGAGCAACCGTTGATGAATTGCTTGCAAAATTCGGAAGAATATAATCATGAATTGAAATATATCATTACTCTTGATGGTGGTACAACGAATACCCGGGCATATTTGTGGAGACAGGATGGTTCTTTTGTTTCTTCTAAAAAAGAAAGAGCAGGTGTCAGGAATACCGCTATGGATGGATCTGATCAGGTGATCCGTGAAACGGTAAAAAGATGTATTGATGGCCTGATAGAAGAAAGTCATATAGAAGAAAGTCAGGTTCAAGGGATTTTTTGCTCGGGGATGTTAACCTCAAATGTGGGACTTGAAGAAATTCCATATTTATGCGCACCTGTTGATGAAAGGGCTTTGTGCAATGCAATAGAATGCCGCTTCTTTAATGACATTACCAGAATACCTTTTTACATGATTCCGGGAGTCAGGAACCATGTAGAGAATATCGGAATAGATACGCTGGAGCAGATGGATGTTATGCGTGGAGAAGAAACAGAGGCGGTGGCTTTGTTGAGGGAGCGTGGCAAGGGCGAGGATCTGATTTTTGTTTTACCAGGCTCCCATACTAAAATAATATATGCAAATGAAAAAGGGTTTATCTGCCGTTGTAAGACAACCATGAGTGGAGAACTGCTTGATGCTTTGTTTTTCCATACGTTATTAAAGGATTCACTTCCGGATTTCTTTGTCGGTGAAGAGGAATATGATTATCAGGCAGTGTCAGATGGAGCTCGGACGGCACAGAAGAATTCCTTTACAAGTGCAGTTTTTAAAACACGTATTTATCAAAAATATGTACATAAAGATAAAAAGAAGGCAGCCAATTTCCTGTTAGGGGTATTGATGTATTACGATTGTCTAAGTATATGTGAGTTTAAGAAGACAGAGGCTTTGGAGGAGGTGCAGTTTGTTATTGCAGGTAAGCGGATAATTGCACAGGCTGTTTATGATATATTAACAGATATTATGCAGGAAAAGAAGGTTCATCTTTTGGATGAGGACGAACTGATGGCGGCGAAAGGGGCATTTCGTCTCGCAGAATTATATTATAAATGGAAGGAAGGTGAGTAGGATGATGAGTGATCTGAAGGATAGAATTTTAGAAGAAAAGCTGATTGTTATTCTCAGAGGGTTGCCGGAAGAAAAGCTGATTGCTACAGTAGATATCCTGAAAAATATGGGTATGCACTTTTTTGAGCTGGCTATTGATAACGAATCGGAATTATCAATGGAAAAAAGTCTCCGGAATATTGAAGGCTTAAGAAAGCATTACGGGGATTCCATACATATTGGTGCCGGAACGGTAATAAATAAGCTACAGGTAAAAAGGGTTGCAGAGATTGGAGGGGAGTATATTATTTCTCCGAATTCAAATGAGGAGGTAGTGCGTGCTACTAAAGAAATGGGATTGGTTTCTATACCGGGAGCAGCTACGCCAAGTGAGATCATAAGGGCATATCAGGCAGGTGCAGATATTGTAAAAGTATTTCCGGCAAATTATCTGGGAGAAGCTTATATCCGCGCGATAAAGGCGCCTCTTGACTATATTCCTATTGCTGCTGTGGGCGGAATCCGTCCGGAAGATATACCTGCATTTCAAAGTGCCGGTGTCAGTTGTTTTGGAGTCGGAAAGCAGCTTGTAGATGCCGGTTTGTTTTCAAGCTATTGTGATGAAGAAGTATTTCAGATTATAGAAGACAGAGCAAAAAGATATTTACAGGCGATTCGATAAATAAGGATTAAAGCATATGCTGGAAAGGAATTGTATGGCCAAATTAAAGATTAATCTGCAAAATCCGGTGTGGCTGAGTCTGGGAGCTCTTTTTTGCTGCGTGCTGTGGGGAAGTGCATTTCCATGCGTAAAAATAGCATATCCACTGTTCAAAATTTCGGATACGGGTAGCCAGATTTTGTTTGCAGGAGTCCGTTTTTTTATATCGGGAATAATTACTTTTATTGTCGGGTGCATTTTGGAAAAACGGATTTTGCGGGTGAGGAAGCTGTCGATTCCGGGGATTATCAGGCAGGGGTTATTGCAGACTACGATTCAATATACGTGTTTTCACATTAGTCTGGCGTATATTTCATCATCAGAAAGTGCAATTATAAATGCTTCAAATGTGTTTATATCTGTTATAGCAGCGCATTTCCTGCTTAAAAATGAAAGGCTATCCTGGGAAACCATCTTTGGATGTATTGCTGGATTAGCAGGAGTGATTCTGATAAATTTAACAGGAATATTAAATGGTAGTTTTTCCTTTAGGGGTGAGGGACTTATGCTGGCGGCTGCCGCATCTTATGGAATCAGTAATGTATATTTGAAAAAAATAGTAAAACAGGAATCACCGATGGCAATTACGTCATATCAGATATTGTTTGGAAGTCTGCTAATGATAATAATAGGAATCTGCATGGGAGGACGAGTACAGGTATATTCCTTAAAGGCAGCCTGTCTTCTTTTGTATTTGGCAGCACTATCTGCGGCAGCTTTCAGTATATGGACGCTGCTGTTAAAATATAATCCGGTGGGAAAGGTTACAATGTTTGCGTTTTCTATTCCGGTTTTTGGCGTGATAATGTCGGGAATATTTCTCGGTGAGTCCGTTTTTTCTGTGAAAAATATCATAGCACTTGTGCTTGTTAGCGCAGGAATCGGAGTTGTAAATGCTAAACATGGAGAACAACACTACCTATAAATGTTGTTAAAAAATCTTATTTATTCCCGGGAGTGTATCCCAAAATTCAGCTATGTTGAATTTTTGAATGCACTCTCGTTTTCTTTTTGAGCAGTTTAGTATTTTCGCTTTATTTCCAGAGAACCTGATTAAAAGGTTATTGTATTTCCTCAGCAACTTGGTAAAATAATTTCATGCCCTTTAACATCTGCTTTGTCATTTTGCTAGGGAAATCAATGAAAGCCATGATTATAATGCATCTGCGTGATCAGATGCAGAAGGTTATGATTGAGCTGGAAAGACTTCGGAGATTTGGCTACCGAAACACTATTTCCGGATATTTCGATTAATCTTCTCAAACTCCCTTCCTTCCAGGGTATTGTGGGTGAGAAGTCTTTTGTTGCTTCCCGCTGATGTATTTTTCCGGTATTGTCCAGGGGTACAGCCGTTATGCTGACGGAACTGTCTGCAGAAATCTTATCTGGATAGAGTAATGGATGCCTATAAGAAGGTGGGGCTGAGACCTTTTCTTGAACTGGGTTTTATGCCTAAAAAGTTGGCAAGTGGAAGCCAGACTATCTTTTACTGGCAGGGAAATACCACTCCTCCAAAAGATTATGATATGTGGTGTAATATGGTGCATTCATTGCTACGGCATCTGATGGGACGCTATGGAGAAGAGGAAGTTATTCAATGGCCCATTGAAGTATGGAACGAGCCCAATCTTTGCGGCTTCTGGGAAAATGCGGATATGCAGGAATATTTTAAGCTGTTCCATAGAACCTTTGATGCCATAAAGGAAGTGAATCCGGGATTCCGTGTAGGAGGCCCTGCTGTTTGTGGAGGAACGGATGAGAAATGGATTCAGGCATTTATGGAATATTGCCATGAGAATCACATACCTGTGGATTTCGTAACCAGACATCATTACACCATTGATCCGCCGGAATGTATTGGACATTATGCATATTCTGAACTGATGAAGGCAGAGGACGGCTTTGCCAATTTAAAAACAACCAGAGATATTATTGACAGTTTCCCGGAATATAAGGGTCTGCAGATTCATATCACGGAGTTCAACAGCTCCTATACTCCTCAGGGCGTCATTCATGATACAAACCTGAATGCGGCCTTTATAGCACAGCAGCTTTCCAGATTGGGAGATGTGAATGAATCCTATTCCTACTGGACATTTGGTGATGTGTTTGAAGAGCTGGGAGTTCCTTTTACACCATTCCACGGCGGCTTTGGACTGGTTGCCAATGGCTGTATTACCAAGCCGACCTTCTGGACATTTGCTTTTTACAAAAAGCTTGAGGAAAGTGAAGCCAATTGTGTATATAAGGATGACAATATTGTCGTTTTGAAACGTGCAAACGGTGATTATCTAGGTGTAGCCTGGAATATTGCCCGTAAAAGTACAGAACAGGGTAAAGAAAAAATGCTGTTGGAGTTTACATTTCCGGCTGAACAGGAGGAGTACTGCTTCCTGACTAAGACGGTAGATGAGGAAACATGTAATCCCTTGAAGGTATGGCATGATATGGGAGAACCTGCCAATCTGAGTGAGGAACAGACGAAGCTGATTCGGGAATCATCCAGACCTTTTGTAAAAACAGAGCGTAAAAAGCAGGAGGACGGAAATATCTGCGTAGAGCTTCCTGTAAACGAAAACGGTGTGGTTTATTTCGAACTGAATGCCGGAAAGGTGAATCCGGATCGAGGATATGACTATGATCGTGTGGTCAGCTTGAAGGCTTAAACTAGCACCCAGTAATTTGCTTTATGAAACAATGTACATGGATTAGGCTTGCAAAGGAGGATATCAAAGTGAAAAAACAAGCGTTTAACCCATATTTACCGTCCTGGGAGTATATTCCGGACGGAGAACCTTATGTTTTTGGCGATCGCGTATATGTTTACGGATCCCATGATTACTTTAACGGATATGTTTTCTGCATGGGAGACTATGTGTGCTGGTCAGCTCCGGTCGATGACCTGGGCAACTGGAGATACAGGCAGTTCAAAAAGAAATCGGAAAGAGAAAACGATACATTGATATAACCGGAAACTGGTTAAATCACCCCAATGATTATCTTGCCAGAATTCTGGCACAGGTAGTGATCAAAACTCTTGGAATGTAAAAAAGGAGCCTACAATGAGCAAGTTAAAGATTAAAACAAAGGAAAGACGATTTGAGACAGCCAGGGATTTATACGGAATCTTTTTTGAAGACATTAACCGTGCCGGAGACGGAGGACTTTATCCGGAAATGCTTCGAAACAGAAGCTTCGAAGATTCCGTTTTACCGGAGGGTTATATACAGCAGGAGGATGGCATTCATGTAAAAACCGTATCCGGATGGCTGGATGAGTTTTGCAACGGAGAAGGCTTATGCCGCTGGGTAAAGGGCAACAATATTCCGGAGACAGAAATACCGGCATGGTATACACACAATGCAAAGATGGAACTGGAACTGACGGATACCCTGAATGAACATCGGGACGCAGCTCTGCGTATGCAGTTTGAAAAGGACGGATCTCTGACTAATACCGGTTATTGCGGTATATCCGTAAAGGCTGGAGAAAGTTACTCTTTGTATTTATTTGCAAAAGCAAAGGAAGAAATAGGACTGGACGTAGCGATCGAATACCAGGGAAAAGTACTGACTGGAAACAGTCTGGTGGTTTCCGGTCAGGAGTATACAAGATATGACATGAAGCTGACAGCAGCTGAGGATTGTCACGAGGCACAGCTTACTATTTCCTGCAAAGAAGGCGGAGAGGTTCTGCTGGGATTTATTTCACTAATGCCTGACAATACCTACATGGGGCATGGACTCAGAACAGATCTTGTAGAAAAGCTTAAGGGAATGAGTCCAAAGTTTATGCGTTTTCCCGGAGGCTGTATTGTGGAAGGAACGACACCGTCCACAGCGATGAGATTTCGGGATACGGTAGGTCCGGCATGGGAAAGACCCAGTAAGCTGTTTGTATGGCATTACAGAAGTACATTAGGACTTGGCTTTCATGAATATCTGCAGCTTTGCGAGGATCTAGGGATGGAGCCCCTGTATGTATGTAACTGCGGAATGACCTGTCAGGGAAGAAAGAGTGTCCTTCTGGAAGGAGAGGCTCTTGATGAAATGGTACAGGATACACTGGATGCCATTGAATATGCTATCGGCTCTAAGGAAAGCAAATGGGGAAGGCTTCGTGCTTCTATGGGGCATCCGGAACCCTTTAAAATGACCTATCTGGAAATTGGTAATGAAAACTGGGGTCCGGATTATGAAAAGCGATACAATATGATTTATAAGAAGGTAAAGGAACTGTATCCCCAGATTAAAACCATAGCCAATGAGCATGTAGAGAAAAATGGTTATCCTGCCGAGTGCGTGGATGAACATTTTTACAATACAACAGAGTTCTTTGCAGAACGTGTAAATTATTATGATGACTACGATCGTAAGGGACCAAAAATCTTTGTAGGAGAGGTGGCTGTAAACGAAGGCAACTATATGGGACAGTTGTATGCGGCTTTGGGAGAAGCGGCTTTCCTTATGGGTATTGAGAAAAATCAGGATATCGTAACATTGGCCTCTTATGCTCCATTATTTGAAAATGTAAATTACAGAGCGTGGTATCCTAATCTGATTCGTTTCAATAATCATCAGAGCCTTGGAATTCCTACTTATTATGTCTGGAAAATGTTCTGTCAAAATCGCGGAGAATATGTGGTGCGATCCGAAGATGAGGGAGGACGTGTTTATCGTCCGAGAACCGGAATGGCATCTTTAAAATCCAATAAGGAACTTCGCTTCAGAAATCCCATTTGGAATGGAGAAGAAGCAAAGATTACTCATGAATTAATGGGACATGTGCAGGATACAGAGGATGGCCGCCTGCTTCAGCTTCCGGATGAGGAGCAGAAAAAGGAATTTCACAGTATTCTGGAATGGGCTGATGAGACCAAGAGCTTTGTGGTATTTGGAGAAGAAGACCAGACTTATGGAAGATTTGAGACCGATATTTTTGTTGAGGAAAATGCTTACTTCGAGTTGGGTATATTCAGTGCCAGGGTGGTTCGTTCCTATTATGAGGAGCAGCTCGTGATTACGGCCGGAGTGGAAAAAGAATGGGATGCAGCTCTGGTGCGTCCGTTCCTTTGGAAGGTTAATGGAGGACAATGTTCACTGGAAGAGTTTGGCTATATGCATGACAACAAGCTGACTGAGGACTTTGCTATTTCAGTAAAACCGGGAGAATATCACCGCTTTGGATATGAAACGGACGGAAAACAGATTCGCCTGTATGTTGATGGTGAGCTTCAGAAGGAAATTTCGATTCCCTACGGACCTGCTTTTGTTTCGGTAGTAACTGACACCAAGGACGAAATCATTATTAAGGCGGTTAATTTTGCAGGAGATGTGGATCCGGTTTCCATTACACTGGACTGTCAGGTACAGGGCGATTATACCGTAACACTTCTTAGCGGTGAAAAGGAGGATGAAAACAGCTTTGAAGAGCCGGAGAAGGTGAAGAATATTACCGTGAATATGCATGGCGCTTCCTCAGAGTTCGTATACGAGGCGCCGCCATATTCTGTCAGTGCTTTGCGATTGAAGAAGTGCGAAGCGTTTTAGAGGTTGACGCTGAACAGAAGATAAGAGAATAGAAAGACAAATGTTTTTATAATAAAATGGCAGTTATCGCCATTCCGATTTCCTTGCAGAGCATGATCACCATCGGTGTCAATATGACCGATACCGTCATGGTGGGAAAGCTTGGGGAAGCAGACCCATTATCGGACTTTACAATATAACACCTGAAACGGCTCAGATTGTCGGTGAGCTTATGGACGCCATCGCATTTATTGTTATTTTTCAGTCTATGAACAGCATTCTGACAAAGGGAGTGCTCCGTGGCGGTGGTGATACGAAATTTCTCATGCTGGCATTCACAGAAAGCAATTTTGTATGGCTCTGAATAGTTATAAATTTTAGGATGTCAAAAAAGTTTTGATGGGTGGCTGGATAAACTGTAAACCAGAGCAAAATATAGTCAAAAAATTATCGATATCCGACCTCACACACGTTATAATATAAGTAATCTAATAAGAAAACAGTGTTATAATATGAGAAAAGGAGGGCCTAAAAATGTTCATATTCTTAGATATTGATGGTGTTTTAAATAAAGAATCAGACTGGTCGAAACCATTTTCTCTCAACAGTGATTGTATTCGCCGTTTTTGTGAAAAAAATAGAGAAGCTCGTATTA
>ENA-OPFF01000401-OPFF01000401.1-human-gut-metagenome-genome-assembly--contig:-NODE-401-length-9918-cov-1.606104_pt1 | contig 9918 bp, 10 predicted proteins | sample MGYA00241713_ERZ501558 | MGnify/ENA primary metagenome ERZ501558 (study PRJEB25962, sample SAMEA2042429) | human gut metagenome | biome: human gut; feature: human-associated habitat; material: faeces...
GGAACTGCACCGTGTACGGCGAGACAAACGGCGTGATGATGGCAAACAGCAGCAGGAACACCGCAGCATGCCTTGGTGGCAAACAGCCCTGCTCTTTTTCTTCACGGCAGGCATCACGCTGAGCAATGGCGCCAAGACCTTCCTTGCCGCCCTCTTTACCAATGGCAAAAAACTCTTCCGCCCGAAATATCTGGCATTGGGCATCATCTTGCCTACCCTCCTGATAGGTGCTGCAGGCATTTATCAGAACAAGGCTTTCATCATTCCGAACCGTCTGGAAGGAGAACGGCTCGTGGCTCAGAAAGCTGCGAAAGACAGTACTTTTAGGGCTAAGATGGAACAGAAGCAAAAACACGATAAGGCCATCGCTGGCAAAAATATCCAGAAACGAGGCATGCTCTCATGGGCAGATATGTCTATCTCCCGTTCAGAATCACTGGTAGAAAACGTTTTTGGCGAATCGCTTATCCTGCACAGAGAACATCTTCTGGAAGATATCCACAGCCACCGCCCGATATTCGTGAAATACCAGACACCCGTTCCTTATATCATAGAGGGTATCATCGTGATTCTGCTGTGTATGGGCTTTTGGATGGGAAGAAGATCGGCCTTTCTCTGGCTCACAGCCTCATGGGTGGCATGCGATGCCTTCATTCATCTGGTCATGGGATTCGGACTGAACGAGGTTTATATCATGGCTGCCCATTGGGCGTTCATCATTCCGGTTTGTATCGGATATATCATCAGAAACTGTAAGGAGAAATATCTGCCTTATCTTCGTGGCACACTCGCAGTTATCACCATCTTCCTGTTCTTCTATAATAGCACGCTGATATTCGAGTATCTCACAAGATAAAAAAGAGAACCCGACAAGATAAAAAAGTATCTTAGATTAAAACCATCATGCTGAAAATAAGTATCTTAACCCCTATCTATGGAGTAGAAAAATATATCGAACAGTGCGCCCGGTCACTGTTCGAGCAGTCGTATGCGTCTATCGAATACATCTTTGTAGATGACTGTACCCCCGATAATAGCATCGGTATCCTACAATCGCTCCTGAAAGAATATCCTGAAAGAGCACAACAGGTACGCATCATCCACCACGACAGAAACCGGGGCGTGGGTGCCGCAAGACAGACGGCATTGATGGCAGCTACAGGCGACTATCTTTTATTTGTCGATAGCGATGACATGCTGCCGGAAGATGCAGTTGAGAAGCTGACCACAAAAGCCGAAAGCACTCATGCCGACCTGATTGATGGCGGCTACCGGGAATGGTGCGATGGTAAAGCTGGAATACTCCAGAAACCTTTTGATGTTTCTGACAAGAAACTGCTCAAACTGCTTGTTTGTCAGAACATCATCACCAACCGGCTGTGGGGCAGAATCTATAAGCGTTCGCTCATCATGGAGCACAGGATATTCTTTGAAGAGGGCATCAACTATGCGGAAGATCTTTTCTGGAATGCCCAGTTCATGTTCTACGGCAAAAAGGTGAACATCGATGATGCGGTATATTATTATCGTACCGACAATGAGAATTCCTACAATCACAACATCTCTGAAAAGAATCTCCTGTCATACTTCAAATCAACCCACCGACTCATCGATTTTTTCGAGCAGAACGATAAGAAGCATCAGTACCTCAGGGCCACAGAGATAGGCATCGTCAATGCCTACCGCTGGGCAGCAAACGCACAGGTAGCCTTCGAAAAGGTGGATCAGGCACTCGGCTACAAGCCTAAGAGCTGCCTCATCCGACTCATCATCAAGCTCATCAAAAAGGGGGTACCTGTCAAGAGGGTGAATCTTATCTACCTCGCTTACAGAAAGCTATACACTCTTCTAATATCTGCACCTTCAGCAGCTTCATGATACAGAAGTAGATGGTGGCTGAAACCAGCAGACGAACCAGCAGCAGGAGATAGATGTTCTGCAGGCTGCGAGTCATGAAATAGGTAACTACCATCGTGGCTGCCGCACAGAGCATGAATGGCAGTATATCCTTTGCCACATCCAGGAACCGCAATCCGGCAACACGCTTCATCATCCACTGCCAGACCAAAAGCCAGGCGATGATAAACACGGTATAGGCTATCACCATGATCTGGATGCCATATTGATGACAGAACAACACCAAGGCGAGCAACCCCACTACCTGACCGATGTTGCACCACATATACACATCAGAACGCCCCTTGCTGATGGCAAGGTTCTGATAGAGCGTATAAATCGGCATAAAGGCACCGCTCACACAAAGAATCTGCAACAGCGGCACACTGGCTATCCATTTCTCATGAATCGTAATCAGGATGAATTCGCGTGATACCAAAGTCAAGCCAAACATCAAGGGGAAAGAAAGGAATGCCGTAAAACGGAGCATCTTTCTGAACACCAGCAACTCGCGGTTCTTATCGTCCTGGATAGAAGCCAAGACGGGCTGAGCTATCTGTCCCACCGTATTGGCAACAAACGAATTAGCCTTGGTGTCCCAGTTGTATGCCTGACTATAGTTACCCACATCATTAATCGGATAGAACCTGCCGAAGACAAAGGTCAATACATTGTTGCTCACCGTATTGATGATGTTGGTAACCAGGAGTTTCACGCTGAATCCGAACATCTTCCTCACCGGTCCGAAATCGATATGAAAATTCGGGCGCCATCCCGTATAATAATATCTTCCGATATTCAGCACGAGGATAAAGATAACCTGCTGCCAGGCAAGACTCCAGTAAGCCATGCCGCTGAATGCCAGTACCAGTCCCACGACATTCGAACTGATCAGAGCCATGAAATTAACGATGGTAATCTCCTTGTTCATCATGTTCTTCATCATATATCCGTTCTGGGCGATGCCAAACGAAGAGATGAAGAAACTCAAGAACACGAAGCGCGACAGGGAGGTGAGACAAGGCTGATGGAAGAAATCTGCTATCAGCGGCGCACAGAAAAAGAGCACCACATACATGGTAAGACTCACCAGGACATTAAACCAGAACACCGAGTTATAATCGTTATCGGTGGGTTTTCTGATATTCACCAGTGCCTGGGTAAACCCGCTACTCTGCAGATTGCCCGCTATCAGGGTGAATATGGTGAGGATGCCGATGATACCATAATCGGCTGGCGACAACAAACGCGCCAAGAAGATGCCAAAGAGGATATTGAGTACCTGGGTAGAGCCACTGTTCATCGCTCCCCAGAACAATCCCTTGGCGGTTTTTTCCTTTAATGATTCTGCCATCGTTTCTATCTGATAAATATGGAATATTACTTGTTTTTACTTTTTAGAATGCAAAAGTAGCATAAATAGTTTGAAGTTCAAAACTTTTTGCTTACTTTTGCAGCCGTAAAACTGAAAAAAGTATGGATATTAAGAACATCAAGAAGGAATGGAACGCCACAATACTCGATATATTGAAGGCATTCATCGACATCTGCAACAAGTATCACCTCAGATATTACTGTTGTGCCGGCACCGCCATCGGAGCCGCCCGTCACCACGGAATGATTCCCTGGGACGATGACATCGACGTGCTGATGCCACGCCCCGACTACGACCGTCTGCTCGAAATCGCCAAACACGAAGACTTTGGCAAATACGAGGTAGTAACTCCCTACAACAACGAATCATACCCTCTGTATTTCTCCAAACTCGTGAATCGCGAAACCACCCTTATCGAGGAGAAGGAGCGTCCCTGCATCATCGGTCTTTACGTAGATATCTTCCCTCTTGATGCCACCGACGATGACCTGAAAACGGCAAAGGCGCTGTATCGCAAATACTCTAAGACCATCAACCGTCTGAATGCCGTAACCACCCACAATACTTTCATTGAGTACATCTCCCTGCTCCTGCACAAGGAAACCTGGGGCCGCTTTGCCATCAAGACGATCGCCTTCTTCTGCCGCAGCAAGATGCGCCACCGCCTCATCCAGCAGATGGACGAGATGAGTCACCGGTATGACTTCGATAAGGCGAAGAACGTACTGGTGAATACAGGTTCCTACCACTATAAGGAGATTTTCCCGAAGGAATGGCTCGGCAAGGGCAAGGAATTCCCGTTCGAGGATACCACCGTCTTGCTGCCGGAGCAGGCTGATACCTATCTGCGCCACTTCTTTGGCGACTATATGAAGTTTCCACCCGTAGAACAGAGAGTAGAGAAACACCTTCGCTACTATCTGAACATGGAAAAGCGGGAAATATGGGATGAGATTAAAAGAAAGCTTTAGCCTTCCCTCACTTCCTGCAAGGTATGTCCGAAACCTTCTTCTACATCAAAGAGCGGTTTCCAGCCTAAAGCCTTGAGTTTATCCGTACTGAAGGTTGCCTTGGTGATAGGCGTGGTATTGCCCTGCTGCGCATCCGCCTCAGGAATATCAAACACCACCTTTCTATCCGCTTTCCGGGCTATCAGCTCTGCCAGTTGGCGGATGGAGATATTCGATTCTGAATGAGCCACATTATAGGCATTTGCCCTCTCGCCATCCAGCAGGAGGCGCAAGATGGCATGGGCGGCATCTACCACATAAAGCCAGGAGCGGAAAGCCTCACCCTTACTCTTCAGGACGATATCCTCACCCTTCAGAACATTGCGGATAAACTGGGCATACACCCTATTGTCACTCTCCGTAAAGCCCGGACCGTAGGTATGACTCAGTCTGGCTATCACCACATCGGCATCATACTCTGCTCCGTATGCCATGCAGAGCGTTTCGGCAGCACGTTTGGAAGATGGATAGCAGGCACGCACCGATGCACAATCCACATAGCCGCTGCTCTTCTCGGTAAATTCAGAGCCATCGCCCTCGCCATAGATTTCACCCGAAGAAATATAAACCATGCGCTGCATGCGGTGACTCAATCCATATTCCAGCAGGTTGGATACGCCGTTGATGTTTGCCTTCATCACCTCTACAGGGTTCTGCTTAAAGAAGTTAGGACTCGCATTGCTGGCTGCATCGATGATGTAATCAGCGCCCTCAGCCAACTCATTATAGACTGGTTCCCCTATCATCCTGTCCATGCTCTTGATGACAGGCTGGGTAACGTCTATCTCTGCAAAGAAGAAAGATTCATCCTCCCAATAGGCAGCAAACTTCTGTCGGGCACGTTCCTTGTTTCTTCCGGCTGCTATCACCTTGTAGCACCGGGCAGGATTCTGCATCAGCACATCAACCACACAGCCTCCTACCAATCCTGTAGCACCAGCCACAAGAATGGTCTTGCCATGCAGACGCTCCAATTCCAAACCTTCCCGGAAAAGGCGCGCAATATCTTCCTTATATGGTGAATTTCCTATCATAACATGTTTATTTTAACCAAGCCTCAGGCTGAACCTTCATCAGTGCCTTCAGTATCTCCAGATCCTCAACGGTGGTTATCTTGATGTTCTTCTCTGAACCAGGCACGATATGCATCTGTCTGCCTCCCAGTTCTGCCATCAGGGTACAGGATGCCACCGAATTGGTGATGCCCTTCTCCTTAGCCTCTTCGTGGGCTGCTATCAGATTGCCCAAACGGAAGGTCTGGGGTGTCTGGGTACGGATCAGTTTGTCGCGCGGAATACTGGTGTTGGTCGTAAAACCATCTTCGCTCTCCAGGATAGCCTCTCTACATTTGATACCCGTAATGGCATAGCCATACTTCTGGCAGATGGCGATATTGGACGAGATGATGTCTTGCGACAAGAGTGGGCGCACGGCATCATGCACCAGCACCAGGTCGTCATCACCGCATCCCACCTCTTTCAAGCCATAGATACCATTGTGGATTGACTCCTGACCATTGCTTCCGCCAGGGAATATCCATTTCAGCTTGGTAATGCAGAACTGGTTGGCATACGACTGCAGTACCGTTTCCCAACCTGCCAGACATACCACAGCAATACCCTGAATATCAGGATGCTTCTGAAAAGCCATCATCGTATGGATGATGATAGGACAGTTGTCTACATGCATAAACTGCTTTGGGATGTCCTGTCCCATTCTATTGCCAGAACCTCCGGCTATGATCAATGCATAGTTCATATTCTCTATCTTTAAATTGATTATTTCTGAATGATTCTCCCCGGATTCCCTACCACGGTAGCCCCGTCGGGAATATCCTGGAATACCACAGCACCGGCGCCTATCGTCACGTGGTTGCCGATATGGATGCCGCCGAATACCGTGGCGCCGGTATAAATCTTCACGTCATTTCCGATGGTAGGTCTGCCGCCCTTGCCGTTGCCCAGCGTCACCATCTGCAGACAGTAGAAGTCATCACCTATGCTTTCTGCGTTGAGATAGGTGGCATAGCTGTGCTCCAGATGCGCACCCTTCCCGATATGCGGACACCAGATGGTCATCGTACGCTCAGGAGGCAACAGCCAGCTGATGAAAACCGAACGGTATTCGCCCATGCGGTAATAAAACAGATTGCGGAAACTCCTTTCGCGGGTGCATGCCTTAATCAGGTTGAGCACCGTAGGCTTCCTGTCCTGCACCTTCAGCAGGTCGGCATCTATCTCCTTCTTATGGAGCAGATACAAAGCGATATGCGGCAACATGCGCACCGCCGAAGCTGACAATATGATGGTTTGTACTATCGGATTCATGACTCTAAATCTTGTTTTAACATGGTTGCAAAGATACAAAAAATAAAGCAACTAGCATGCTTTTATCCGAAAACAATTGCTCTTTTCACTAAAAATAAGATAATAGAACAGGGTTTGTAGATTTTTAGTCGGTTTTATTGCTAAATAATGTGAATTAAATAGCTTTCCATACAACTTTTCCGTACCTTTGCACAAAGTTATATATAACGATATTATAGAAGAGGATAAAACAGAACATTATGAAGAGGATATTGATTGTAGAAGACGATTTGGCATTCGGAACAATGATACAGACTTGGCTCAAAAAGAAAGGATTCGATGTAGAAAGGGTAACATCCGTAGGCGCTGCCATCAAAGCGATGGGAGCCGGCGATGCATTCCATTTGGTTCTTTCCGACCTGCGCCTGCCCGACCATGACGGACTGGTATTGCTCCAGCATATCAGAAAGTCCGATGCCCACCTGCCTTTTATCGTAATGACTAGCTATGCAGAGGTTCAGAATGCTGTATGTGCCATGAAATCGGGTGCTACCGATTACGTGGCTAAACCCTTCCATCCCGAAATCCTCTTAGAGAAAATCCATGAGGCTATCCAGTCGGCTGCTTCTGCGGTTTCAACCCCTCAGCGTGCGGAATCTGCCGCCATGCAGGATGCGCCCCAAGAAGAGCAGCAGGGCGCTACGGAGGTTCCTAGATATATAAAAGGTGAAAGCGAGGCTTCCAAACAGCTCTACGAGTTCGTTTCGCTCGTTGCCCCAACCCCGATGTCAGTGCTCATTCTCGGAGCCAGCGGCACCGGAAAGGAATATGTGGCGCGCAGCATCCACGAACAGAGTCTGCGCAAGGACAAACCTTTCTATGCCATCGACTGCGGCGCCATTCCTAAGGAGGTGGCAGCATCTGAATTCTTCGGATATAAGAAGGGTGCCTTTACCGGAGCCGAACAGGATAAGAAGGGTGCCTTCGAGATAGCTAACGGCGGAACGGTTTTCCTCGATGAGATGGGAAACCTCAACTACGAAGTACAGGTGCAGCTTCTCAGAGCCTTGCAGGAGAGGAAAATCCGTCCGCTGGGCAGCACGCAGGAGATTGATGTGGATATCCGACTCATCTGTGCCACTAACGAGAATCTGGCGCAAGCGGTAGCCGAAGGCAAGTTCAGAGAGGACCTCTATCACCGCATCAACGAGTTTACCATCTACATGCCTGCCCTCAAGGACAGAGGTGCCGATATCTTCCTCTTTGCCAACCTCTTTATCAAGCACGCCAACCAGGAACTGGGCAAGAATGTGCTCGGACTGGATGTCAAAGCCTCCGAAATCATTGCCTCATACGACTGGCCGGGCAACCTGCGCGAACTGAACAATGTGATGAAGCGCGCCACCCTGCTCGCCCGTGGCAAGTATATCGGTGCCCAGGAACTGGAGAAGACGATGGCACAGACCTCCACCGCCCGACCGCTCAATATGCAGCTGCACAGCGAACAGTCGGAACAGGAAAGCATCGCCGCTGCCCTGAGAGCCACCCACGGCAACAAGAGCAAGGCAGCCCAACTGCTTGCCATCGACCGCAAGACACTCTACAACAAAATGAAGAAATACGGCATGGAGTAAAACATGCCACACCCCGATTCCCCAATATATTCCACACTATATTGGGGAATTTTTCTACACCTTTTCCCCACTTTCCCCACATCCCGTTTCTGGCACAAAATACCATCAACCCTGATTATCAGATACTTAACCAAATCCATCGATTTTTGGCACGCCTATTGTGATATTATTTAGCGAACTCGCAAATGAGTTTCAGCAAGAGAATTAATAAACAAAATAATATTCACAATTAAAAAACAAAAGAATTATGAAAAAGTTAGTATTTGCAGTTATCGCAGCAGTAGCAATGGTATCAGTTAGCAATGTATTTGCAGGTAACAGAATGGTAAGCGTTGCAGGTTCAGAACCAGTAGACACAGTAGCTCCAGCCGACACAACAGCAACACCTGTTGAGACTCCAGCAGCAACAGTGGATTCAACCGTAGCAAAGTAAATCCACCTTCAGAAAATAGTAATTACGCGTCGCTTTCAATGAAACAGGAGATAGATGACCAGATTTTGGCATTTATCTCCTGTTTTCGTTGGTTTATATCGCATTTTTGATTAACTTTGCACGCAAATAGCAAAAAGACTCAAAACATTAAAAGATAAGAAGATGCAGCAAACAAACGTTCCTTTCAAGGTAGCCCTGGGTTACATCATCGTCGCCATCGTACTGATTCTGGCGATAGGGTTGGTATATCGCAACACCACAACCGTGCTCGCTATCAATCAGGCAACCCGCGACTATATCGAAAAGCGACAGGCAGCCGACAGCACCATGTCCAACCTGCTCAAGGAGGAACAGACCAATCTGCAGCAGCTTACCCGCGCCATGCAGGGCAAGTCATCCCACAACTATCTGCATGAGAAGATGAACAGCCTCAACAGTGGCGAAGATTCCATTGTCGTGCATTCCAAGGCACCCAAGACTCATGTGGCAAAGAACACCACCGTAGAGGTGATGAAAACCCGCAAGGGCTTCTTTCGCCGCCTTGCCGATGTTGCCGAGCGTACCGGGTGCGCCGTTATCCTTATCGGACATCTCAACAAAGCTGCCGGAGGGCAGAGCGCATACCGGGGCTTAGGTTCTATCGACTTCCGCGCCGCAGCAAGGAGCGTCCTGCTGATCGGGCGCGTGAAGCGAGAACCGAATGTGCGCGTTATCGTCCATGACAAATCTTCCCTTGCGCCGGAGGGCAAGCCCGTTGCCTTTTGCCTTGACCCGGAAACGGGCTTTTCGTGGATAGGCGAATACGACATCACCGCCGACGAGCTGCTGTCCGGCGCGGGCGGCAACAACGCCACCAAAACCGAACAGGCTGAAAGGCTGATACTTGACCTGCTTGCAGACGGGAAAGAGCTTGCCAGCGAGGACATTGTAAAAGCCGCAGCCGAAGCCGGAATATCCGAGAGGACGGTACAGACCGCCAAGCGCAACATGGGCGGCATTTTAGGCGCAAGGCGTGTCGGCGGTCAATGGTACAACTTCATCAAGAAGAAGCAGCCACCCGAACCCGCAAGCTGAAAGTGCAAAACGCAGACCCTTTGCACTTTGCACTTTCGCACTTTCACGATAATTTGCGTCAATAACTCAAAAAAGCACTTGACAAAACGCTTCATGGGGCAACGAAAAGGACATCAAGCCCTTTGTTGATTCCAAGTTTGAGAACAATATGCTGCTGACCGCCACGGAACGGCTCACCATGAACACCCGC
>ENA-OPFF01000422-OPFF01000422.1-human-gut-metagenome-genome-assembly--contig:-NODE-422-length-9676-cov-2.217025_pt1 | contig 9676 bp, 6 predicted proteins | sample MGYA00241713_ERZ501558 | MGnify/ENA primary metagenome ERZ501558 (study PRJEB25962, sample SAMEA2042429) | human gut metagenome | biome: human gut; feature: human-associated habitat; material: faeces...
GACACGATGGCTGCTGCCATCGGTATCGGTATCGATGTAGAGGCTCCCGAAGGCAACATGATTGTTGACATAGGTGGTGGTTCTACGGAAATTGCCGTTATCTCTTTGGGAGGTATCGTAAGTAACAACTCCATCCGCATTGCCGGTGACGACTTGACTGCCGATATTCAGGAATACATGAGCCGCCAGCACAACGTGAAGGTCAGCGAGCGTATGGCTGAGCGTATTAAGATTAATGTGGGTGCTGCCTTGACGGAACTCGGTGAGGATGCTCCTGAAGACTATATCGTTCATGGTCCGAACCGCATCACGGCATTGCCCATGGAAGTGCCGGTATGCTATCAGGAAGTGGCGCATTGCTTGGAGAAGTCTATCTCTAAGATTGAGACAGCCATCTTGAGCGCATTGGAAAATACGCCTCCCGAATTGTATGCCGACATCGTTCACAACGGTATCTATCTTGCCGGTGGCGGTGCATTGCTTCGTGGACTGGATAAGCGTCTGACTGATAAAATAAACATACCGTTCCACATTGCGGAAGACCCCTTGCATGCCGTTGCCAAAGGTACGGGCGTGGCATTGAAGAACGTTGACCGCTTCTCATTCTTGATGCGGTAATGCGAAATTTATTAAACTTTCTCATTAAATATAATTACTGGTTCCTCTTTCTTCTGTTAGAGGTTGCCAGTTTTATTTTATTATTTCGCTTTAATCATTACCAGCAGAGTGTGTATTTCACCTCTGCCAATGGCGTGGCGGGGAAGGTTTATGAAATATCGGGTGGCATCACTTCCTATTTCCACTTGAAGACGGCCAACGAAGACCTGCTCGACCGCAACATGTGGCTGGAGCAGCGGCTTTCGTTTCTGGAAAATGTCTTGAAGGAGAAAGGATTGGACTCCGCCAGGTTGTACAGCATGGAACGGCTTGCTCCTACGGAGTATCAGATATTCAAGGCGAATGTCATAAAGAACAGCTTGAACAAGGCTGACAATTATATCACTTTAGACCGTGGAACAACAGAAGGTATCCGTCCTGAGATGGGAGTTGTAGATGCCAATGGCGTGGTGGGTATTGTGTATAAGACCTCTCCCCATTACTCGTTGGTCATTCCGTTGCTGAACAGCAAGTCAAGCATCAGCTGTAAGATTGTGGGCAGTGATTATTTCGGTTATTTGAAGTGGGAGGGAGGTAATTCCCGTTTTGCCTATCTGAAGGATTTGCCCCGGCATGCCGAATTCAATCTGGGAGATACAGTAGTGACCAGCGGCTATTCCACCGTGTTTCCAGAAGGTGTCATGGTGGGGACGGTGGATGACATGTCTGACTCGCACGACGGGCTTTCGTATCTGTTGAAGATAAAGCTGGCTACGGACTTTGGAAAGGTGAGCAATGTGCGCGTCATTTCCCGCAACGGGCAGGATGAACAAAAGGCATTGGAGTCGAGGGCAGACGAGAAGTGACTAAGAAATTAGGGATTAGGGGTTAAGGATTAGGGATTAATCATCTTTATATCTTATAACTTATACACTCAATAACTTGTAACTCGTAACTTATAACTCATTAGCGTTGTTAATTAATTATCTGCATAAAATAGGATGGTTCATAGGCTTGGTACTGTTGCAGGTGCTGATATTGAACAATGTGCATATTGTAGGATATGCCACTCCATTTCTGTATATCTACTTGATACTGAAGTTTGAGTCGGACACTCCCCGCAATGCGTTGATGTTGTGGGCATTCTTTTTAGGGCTGGCTGTCGACGTCTTTTCCGACACACCGGGGATGAACGCTGCCGCTACGGTGTTGCTGGCTTTCTTGCGCCCCACTTTCCTGCGGCTGTTCGTGCCTCGTGACACGCTGGATACACTGGTTCCGGCCATCCGTACAATGGGGATTCTTCCTTTCCTGAAATATCTGGTTGTGAGTGTGCTGATACATCACGGCTTGTTGCTTACCCTCGAATTCTTCTCTTTTGCCCATATTGGTACGCTGTTGTTGAGAATTGCGGCAAGTACCCTGCTTACTGTGACCTGCATTATGGCTGTTGAGGGAATAAGAAAGAAAGGATAAAGGGATTAAGGATTAGGAATTGATGAAAGACTATACACTGGAAAAGCGGAAATATGTAATTGGAGCGGCGGCTATTGTCATCGTTCTTATTTACGTGTTCCGGCTGTTCGACCTGCAAATCATGACTGATGACTACAAGAAGAACGCGGACAGTAACGCTTTTCTGAACAAGATACAATATCCATCACGGGGGGCTATCTACGACCGTAACGGTAAGTTGCTCGTGTTTAACCAGCCTGCCTATGATATTACGTTTGTGCCTCGGGAGGTGACGCAGCTGGATACACTCGACCTTTGCAGTGCCTTGAACATTACCCGTGAGCAGTTTGACAAACGGATGAAGGACGTCAAGAACCGCTGGATGAACCCCGGTTATTCCAAATACACCCATCAGGTGTTCATGACGCAGCTTTCTGCCGAAGAGTGCGGTGTGTTTCAGGAGAAGCTGTTCAAATTTCCAGGTTTCTATATTCAGCGGCGTACTATCCGTCAATATACCTATAACTCTGCCGGCCATTTGCTGGGAGACATCGGCGAAGTGTCCAAGAAAGACATTGAGAACGATGACTATTATATTCGCGGAGACTATATAGGCAAGCAAGGCATCGAGAAATCCTATGAAAAGTATCTGCGTGGAGAGAAGGGGGTGGAGATTCTGCTTCGTGACGCTCACGGGCGCATCCAGGGACACTACATGGACGGACAGTTGGACCGTTCCTCCGTACCCGGCAAGAACCTGACGTTGGGCATCGACATTGACCTTCAGATGTTGGGAGAACGACTGCTCCAACACAAAATCGGTGCCATTGTGGCCATCGAACCGGCTACGGGTGAGATACTATGTATGGTTTCCTCGCCTACCTTTGACCCTCATCTGATGATAGGGCGCCAGCGGGGAAAGAACCACCGCCTGCTGCAGATGGACAAGCGGAAGCCTTTGTTGAACCGTGCCATCATGGGAGCTTATCCGCCGGGCTCCACCTTCAAGACGGCGCAGGCACTGACTTTCCTTCAGGAAGAGATTATCCACGAAGATTATCCGACTTTCCCTTGTGCGCATGGTTTCAATCATAAAGGCCTTCATGTGGGATGTCACGGACATGGTTCGCCTCTGTCGCTGATTCCTGCCATCGCTACCTCTTGTAATTCCTATTTCTGTTGGGGATTGTATCGCATGTTCGGTGATAAAAAATACGGTTCGCCGCAGAATGCCATTACCGTATGGAAAGACCACATGGTATCGCAGGGCTTCGGCTATCGGCTCGGTACCGACCTCCCCGGCGAACAGCGTGGACTGATACCGAATGCAAAGTTCTACGACAAGCCCTATCGGGGTTCGTGGAACGGTCTGACGGTGATTAGTATCTCCATCGGGCAGGGAGAGATTCTCGCCACCCCGTTGCAGATAGCCAATCTGGGTGCCACCATTGCCAACCGGGGGCATTTCATTACTCCGCACATCGTGAAGGAGATAGAAGACAATGAACTGGACAGCATCTATCGCAATCCCCGTTATCCCACCATCGACCGCGAATATTATGAAATGGTGGTGAAAGGCATGCGTGCCGCTGTAGACGGAAGTACGGGTAGCGCCACTTGCCGCATGGCGGGAGCCATCCTGCCGGGTGTGGAGGTCTGCGGAAAGACGGGCACGGCACAGAACCGCGGCAAGGACCATTCTGTCTTTATGGGCTTTGCCCCGATGGACAACCCTAAGATAGCCATTGCCGTCTATGTGGAGAACGGTGGTTTCGGTGCCACGTATGGCGTACCTATCGGTGCCATGATGATGGACCAGTATCTGCATGGAAAGCTGTCGCCCGAGAATGAGATACGGGCGGAAGAATTCAGTAACCGGGTGATACTTTACGGAGATGAGGAGAGATGATGATTAGGGATTAAGGATTAGGGGTTAGGGATGAACGGTGAGTGACTTCAATAGTAAATAGTAAATAGTAAAATCGTAAATAAATTGGTGACAAGGAGAGATAGCATATGGAAATCATTGGACTGGGTGACGATTGTCGTTTACCTGCTGCTGATTGTATTCGGCTGGTTCAGTGTCTGTGGGGCGAGTTATGATTATGGTGACCGTGACTTTCTGGACTTCTCTACGCGTGCCGGCAAGCAGTTTGTCTGGATTATATGTTCCTTCGGGCTGGGGTTTGTGCTGCTGATGCTGGATGATTCCCTCTATGACATGTTCTCCTACCTTATATATATAGGGCTGATGCTGTTGCTGATTGTCACGATATTCATTGCGCCCGACACGAAAGGGTCGCGGTCGTGGCTCATTCTGGGGCCGGTCAGTTTGCAGCCGGCGGAGTTTGCCAAGTTTGCCACGGCGCTGGCGCTTGCCAAGTATATGAGCGCCTACTCGTTTACGATGAAGAATTGGAAAAGCTCCCTTATGCTGGCTTTCTTGATTCTTTTCCCCATGTTGCTGATTATCCTACAGCGGGAGACGGGTTCGGCATTGGTGTACTCTGCATTTTTCCTGATGCTTTATCGGGAGGGAATGCCGGGCGTGGTACTGTTCTCGGGTATATGTGCAGTGGCCTACTTTGTGGTGGGCATCCGTTTTGATGCGGTGATGATTGCCGATACACCGACGCCTATCGGAGAATTTGCCGTGCTGCTGATGGTACTGCTCTTTGCCGGAGGCATGGTGTGGGTCTATAAAAAGCGCTGGGAGCCCACGCGGAATATTATCGGCGGTTCGCTGGGAGTGCTGCTCGTGGCTTATCTGATTTCGGAATACGTAGTACCCTTCAACTTGGTGTGGGTGCAGTGGGGGCTTTGTGCACTTGTTATCGGGTATCTTGTCTTTCTTTCTTTAAGCGAGCGCCATTTATCTTATTTTCTGATTGGGCTGTTTGCTTTGGGTTCGATAGGTTTCCTCTACTCCAGCGACTACTTCTTCAATAAAGTGCTGGAGCCCCATCAACAGATACGTATCAAGGTGGTGCTCGGTATGGAAGAGGACCTTGCTGGTGCCGGCTATAACGTGAACCAGTCGAAGATAGCCATCGGCTCCGGGGGGCTGACCGGCAAAGGTTTCTTGAATGGTACGCAGACAAAGCTGAAGTATGTGCCGGAGCAAGATACGGACTTCATTTTTTGCACCGTGGGTGAGGAGGAAGGATTCGTAGGGTCTACGGCTGTACTGTTACTGTTCCTTATTCTTATTTTACGGCTGATTGCCGTGGCCGAGCGGCAGCAATCTCCCTTTGGCCGGGTGTATGGTTATTCTGTGCTTAGTATATTCTTGTTCCATCTATTCATCAATATAGGCATGGTGCTGGGGCTGACCCCCGTCATCGGTATCCCGTTGCCTTTCTTCAGTTACGGAGGTTCTTCTCTCTGGGGATTCACAATCTTGCTGTTTATCTTTCTGCGGATTGATGCGGGACGTAATCGTCGAATTTAGTTATGACCGTTTCCTTGTGGGACATACGAATGGACTTGATTATCATTACATTGCATTTACACATTGTTTACATCGTAATGTAACGGCCGTTACACCGCATTGTAACGTCCTTTACGCTGTATCGTAACGACTTTTACGCTATATTGTAACGCCCTTTACATGCTGGTGTAACGGTCGTTACATCCTGGCGTAAAAGACGTAACGCTACGAGGTAAGAGGGCAAGTTATGATACCCCGCCCGTTTCCGCTTCAAGGAGACGTGAGTGGGAGACTGAGGTGGTTGTTAGAAGAAGGTAATAAAGAACAATAGGGAGTTCCTATCTCTTCAGTTTGATGCCGATGTCATTGATTCCTTGCAGCCTTTCGTCCGGTAGCGTATAGGCCACTTTAAAGAGGTAGGTGCCGGGTTTGCCGATTCGAACGCTTCCTGCGGGAACGGCAGTCTGATAGAGACCTCCCCAGCCGTCACCTTTCCAGATTCCTTCTTTGTCCGCGAGGATTAGCTGTATGGTGTCCGTGGGTGACGGAATGGAATCTGCGGTGGTGTAGCAGATGGATAGAGGTAGATTCTGATAGGGGTAGTTGCTTCGGTTACGAACTTCCAAAGACAGTTTGTAGTAGGTCAGTGAGTCGGTGACCTTCACGTCGAAAGAGAGCGTGTCTTCGCGCAGCCAGCCTTCGGTGGGGAGGGATTGGAAGGAATGGTATACGGTCTGTTTGTCGCAAGCGCTCAGCAGGCTTGCGACAAACAGTAGTATGATACCTTTCAGGCAGAGATTCCTATTCTTGAGCCGGTTTGTCATTTTGGGCAGGTCTTTCACCTTGAGGTTTGGGCTTATTGTTACGGGGCGGACGGCGGTTGTTATTGTTCCGTTGTTGACGTTCGCCTTGTTGCTGTTCACCTTGTTTGGGTGCTTGCCGGTCTTGTTTCTGTCTCGGTTGCCGGTCTTGCCTGGATTGTTCTCTCTGGTTGTTGGATTGCGGAGCACCCTGCTGCTCACCTCCTTGCGGACGACCGTTTCCACTCTTTTTCTTTCTCTTGTTACGGCTGTTGTTGCTGTTCTCGCCACCGTTGCCGTCACCGCCACTCTTGCCTTTCCGGCTGCGGTCAAAGCGGGTGAGGCTCTCTTGTTCCAGCAAGTCCACCGGCTTTTTGGGCTCGGAGCGATGGGTTTCTTCTATCAGGCTGTCGGGCTTGATGCCACGTTTGTTCAAACCGATAATCTCGAAGGCGCGTCTGCCGCTGATGGTCACCAGGTTGGCAGGGATGTTCTTGTCACTTGAGTAGGTTATCTGGTTGCTCAGAATGTCGGCTTTGAAGAAGAAGAACTCGCCGTCTTTGGTTTCCAGGGTAATCTCGCGTGAGGGCAGGCGTTTCTGTGCTTCCACGTAGCAGTCCACTTCGTAGTTGAGGCAGCACTTCAGCTTGGCGCATTGTCCGGCAAGTTTCTGCGGATTCAGTGATATGTCCTGGAAGCGTGCAGCGCTGGTAGATACCGACACGAAGGAGGTCATCCAGGTGGCGCAGCAGAGTTCGCGTCCGCAGGGACCGATGCCACCAATGCGTCCGGCTTCCTGGCGGGCGCCAATCTGTTTCATCTCGATGCGCACGCGGAAGGCGTCGGCAAGGACCTTGATGAGCTGGCGGAAGTCCACACGTTCGTCGGCTATGTAGTAGAAGATGGCCTTGTTGCCGTCTCCTTGATATTCCACGTCTCCAATCTTCATGTTGAGGTTGAGGTCCAGGGCTATCTGACGCGAGCGTATCATGGTGGAGTGTTCACGGGCTTTTGCCTCGTTGTACTTCTCCATATCCACAGGCTTCGCCTTGCGGTAGATGCGTTTGATGTCTGCCTCGGACTTGATATTGGCTTTCTTCATTTGCAGCGGCACGAGACGTCCGGTCAGGGTCACCACACCGATATCATGTCCGGGGGTGGCTTCTACGGCTACGATGTCGCCTTTCTCCAGAGGTATCTTGTTGCTGTTGCGGAAATATCCCTTGCGGGTATTCTTGAACTGAACCTCTACCAGCTCGCTCTCATCGGCATTGCCCGGAATGTCTGCCAGCCAGTCGTAGGTGTTCAGTTGCTTGTCCTGCCTGCCGCAACTCTTGCAGCAGAGACCTCCGCTTCCGTTATGTAGTTTAAATTCCATCATCTATTTATTTACTATTTGACTATTTACTATTTACGATTTGATACTTTGCATTTCATTATTTTGCCACTTTTCATTGTTTCAATAAAACAATCATTTTGAGAGAGAAGTCGAAGAACACCATGCGGGCGTTTACGTTCTGCTCGATGTGGCGTTGTGCTTCACTTAGTTCGTCCATGATCCCCATGACGTTCCGTTCGTTGACAAAGGGAGCGAAGCGGGTGGCGAAGTTCTGTTCGGGCAGCGTCATGTAGTTCATCTCCTTGCGGTGCAGGTTGTAGATGAAGTTCTCGCGGGTCATGCGCTGGCAGTAGTCCAGGAAGTTCTTCTGCCGTTCGCGTCCCATGGCAGCAAGCTGCTCGCTCCATTGTTTCATTTCCCGTATCTTGCGCTGGTAGGAGAGTCGCATCAGGCTGACAAAGAGGTTGAAGAACAGTTCGTTCTCTTCGTTCAGATGGATGGTCTCCAATGCTTTGATGAAGTCTCCGTTTGCCAGGTGGGCTATCGTCTCGCTGTCGCGGGGCTGCACTCCGTACTTCTGCTGCAGGGCTTCGGCTATGTCGGCTTCTTCAATCTTGGGAATGTTGAAGCGCTGCGTGCGGCTGAGGATGGTGGGCAGTATCATTTCCGGAGCTTCGGAGATGAGGAGGAATATCGTTTTCTCGGGTGGCTCTTCCAGCAGTTTCAGCAGCTTGTTGGCGCATACTTCATGCAGCTTTTCGGGTAGCCATACGATGGTGACTTTGTAACCTCCTTCACTGGATTTCAGACTCAGCTTGCGGGTTATCTCGTCGCTTTCCTTGGCATAGATGATGGCTTGTCCGTTTTCGGCATCCATCTCGTTCAGCCAATGGTTCAGTCCGAAGTAGGGGCTGTTCTGCAGCAGGTGCCGCCAGTTGGCGATATAGTCGTCGCAGACTTCCTTTTTCCCTTTGGCACTCTTGACGATAGGGTATACGAAGTGTACGTCCGGGTGCACCAGCTTGTTCCATTTTACGCAGGAGGGACAAGTACCGCAGGCATCGGTTTCCGTCCGGTTGGGACAGCAGATGTAGCGGGCATAGGCAAGTGCCAATGGGAGTTTTCCTACTCCGGCAGGGCCACAGAAAAGTTGTGCGTGGGGAATACGTCCTTCCTGCACTTCTTGTATCAGCCTTTGTTTGGCTACCTCTTGGCCTATTATGTCCTTGAAACTGAACACGGGTTAATTAGTTATAAGTTATTACTTGTGACACTGCCAGTTGTCAATTGTCAACTGTTGATTGTCCATTGTTTAGTAGATTTGTTTGGCTACTTCCCTGATGCTGTCTGTGGCTCCTACCGAGTAGAAGTGGAGGCTTGGGACGCCATGGGCTATCAGCTCTTTGCACTGCTGCACGCACCATTCGATACCCACTTGCTGAGCTTCCGCATCGGTGTTGCACTTCAGAACCTCTTGGGTCAGTTCCTCGGGCAAATCTACTTTGAACGTCTTGGGTATCATGCTGAGTTGTGACAACTTCTTGAAGGGCTTGATGCCCGGGATAATCGGGATGGTGACACCGGCTTGACGGGCACGTTCCACGAAGTCGAAATATTTCCGGTTGTCGTAGAAGAGCTGGGTCACGGCATACTCTGCACCCATTTCCATTTTCTTCTTTAGCCAGTAGATGTCTGTATCCATGTTGGGGGCTTCTTCATGTTTTTCCGGATAGCACGCCACACCGTATGAAAACGGGGTATTGGTAACTTTCATCTCGGAGCCGTCCACAAAAATACCTTTATTGAAGTTGTTGATTTGCTCTTGTAGTTCGACGGCGTGGTGGTAACCGTTGCCCACGGGGATAAAAGAGGATTCGTGCTTTGCCTTGTCGCCACGAAGCACCAGCAGGTCGGTGATGCCGAGGAATTGCAGGTCGAGCAGCACGTACTCCGTCTCTTCGCGGGTGAAGCCGCTGCAAAGGATGTGCGGCACCATGGTGATGTTGTACTTGTTCTGGATGGCAGCAGCTACGGCTACGGTGCCGGGACGGCGGC
>ENA-OPFF01000423-OPFF01000423.1-human-gut-metagenome-genome-assembly--contig:-NODE-423-length-9670-cov-1.637129_pt1 | contig 9670 bp, 7 predicted proteins | sample MGYA00241713_ERZ501558 | MGnify/ENA primary metagenome ERZ501558 (study PRJEB25962, sample SAMEA2042429) | human gut metagenome | biome: human gut; feature: human-associated habitat; material: faeces...
ATGCTGTCATATTGAGAAATGTGTCATATTTCTTATGTTTCTTCGGATTTCTGATGCTAGATCAGTTCCAGAATCTTGTCGAGAATCTTTTCTACGGTTGAAGAATCGGTTGCTTCATCGAGTTTTTGGTTGATTTTCTCTTCCAGTTTCTTGCTTACCTTGTCGGCAGCCTGATCCATGGCCTGGTTTGCCTTGTCTTCCAGTTTTTTCTGAACAGAAGCGCCCAGTCCGTCTTCTTCTGAACCATCGCTGTTATTATCGCTTACCGAAGGGGATTCATCGGTTGATGAGCTGGTGGTTTCTTCTATCTGCAGATTGTCGGCACCTTCCAGCGCCTTCACCATATCATCAGCATTCATCGTGTAAACGCTGCCAAGGATTCCGAAGCTTACGGTGTGCTGCTTGCCATTAAACTCAACGGTTCCCTTAGAGCATACGATATAGTTGTGGTATTCGAAGAGCTGGTTCATCACTTCATCGATAGCGCTTCCTGCCATCATCTTGGCAATGGAACGGATGCTTTGGGTGAAGAAGTTGTTATCACTGGTTTCTGTAGCCTTGTCGATAGCCTTGGCTGCCTCCGTCTTTACCTTTTCTTTATGGGCATCAGGTCCTGGATTGGTTATGGCGAAAACCAGGAAGAGAAGTACGATAAGCCCTAAGATGATTTTCCAGAGGGTCTTGCTCGATTTTTTCTTTTCCGGTTCCTGTCTGTAGCCCTGGTTCATTGCTGCGCCGTGCTGAAAGCCTTGCTGGTAAGCTTCCTGCTGTGCCTGCTGGAAACCCTGCTGGTTTGCAGCCTGAAAGTTTGCTGCTTCTGTCCCGTTGTTGCCGGCTGCATCTGCTGATGTTCCTTCTGCATTTTCTTTGTTGGCTGTATTAGCCTTGATAGCTTCTACAGTTTCAAGAACAGTCTTCAGTTCTGCTATTTTCCAAGCTGGAGTCCAGTCTTTCATGCCTTGTGCCCAAACAAGGGTCTCGGGTGTGATAGCCTTCTGGACGAGTTGCTCCAGGCTGAATGGACCCGCTTGCTGTCCGTTATTCTCAATGATAAAATATTCCATCATGTATTCTTTTATATAATATTTTTCTTAAAAGCCAATAAGGAGTTTCTTACACTCTCAATTGCTTATTAGTGTGTAGCTTTCCACCATGCTGTTTTCTCTCTGCCCTTGATAGCTACGCTGTGCTGGCTAGGGTCGGAGATAGAAAGACCGCAATAATTTTTCACTTTAAAGGTTGTCCCTCTATAACTCATTAACCCTGTATAAGCCTGTTCGGTATGAGCAGCAGCTTTGATAGTGAGTTTCATCTGTGAAGTATATTTGTCTTTCAGATAGCCGCTCGGAACAAGACTGTCTATGTATACACTCATATCGTAGAAGAGGTTGGGAGAGAAACCATCCAAAGGCTGTATGGAATCGAGCGGAACGGATGATGAGAGGGTATATTTGCTATTGATTTCCTTCATCACTTGGGCTAGATTGTCCATCTGTCTGCAGTCGATGGCCGCCATATTGCAGAATGGATCGCTACTATTCTTGTAGAAATTGACAACTCCGTTGACAAATCCTGAGTAGTTGGGTGCAGAACTGTTGAGGTAACTCCATATGGTTTTGTATGGAACGCCGGCTCCCATTACTTCGCTACTTGAACTGATCATGAAATTAGTGACGTCTTTCAGTTCGTATGCAGTCTCTACATTGCCCATATAGCATGCATCGAAGAGAATGTATTGCATCTTTGTGCCGCTGAGTTTGATTCCTTCGGCAAGGGTAGGAACGTCGAGAGCGTTTTCTTCTAAACTTACGCTTCCGAAGAAACGGGTGATAGGTTTGTTGGGATCGGGACCATACTGTATTCCGCTGAAATTGCCGGTAGCGGTAGGGTAGCTGGTGCTTCCTTTCTGAGCAAAACCGGCATTAGGTCTTGCCATATAAGGATAGTTTACCCAATCGCTTTTGTAGGTCCATCCGCAGCCATGAGCTCCGATGATGAGCGAATAATTCAGGGCTTCAGCACGGCGTTTCACCTCATTCAGAATCTCTGCAAATCCTTCTGCTGTAGTATATGTAGCTTCATCGTATGTTTTCAAAGTGTCGCGAATTACGGTTTTCGTATTGCCGTCATATTGAAGATCTATAAGATAGCTCTTCCTGTAATTCTGGCTCATGAAGACTATTACACGCGAATTATTCAAGCCTTTCTTGGCAACAATACCTTCGCAGATACTGTCAACGTTGTTTTCCAAAAAACTTGTGAGACCGGAAGTGTTGGTTCCACCCGTCCAAGGATAGAAGACGAAGATAGTCTGCTTATTGACGCTTTCTACATCAATAGCTTCATCGCCACAACTGGTGAAAGTTGCTGCTAGAGATAGCGTACATATAAATAAGGTGAAAAGCTTCTTGATCATGTTTCTCTTGAAAATATGAAATGTTAAGTGTGAAATGCTAAGTTCTTACACTTAACATTCCGCACTTAACATGATAAATATTAAACTATTATTTCTTCTTGAGTTCCTCGATGGTTGCCTTGAGGGCAGCAATCTTCTCAACAGAGTCGCTTTCCTTCTTGCGCTCCAGGGCTACTACCTTCTCAGGTGCGTGAGCTACGAAGTTCTCGTTGCTGAGCTTCTTGCGTACGCCCATCAGGAAGCCTTCCAAGTGCTTGAGCTGAGCCTCTGCCTTCTCAATCTCGGCAGCTACGTCGATCAGGTCGCCCAATGGTACGGCAAACTCGTCGGTACCTACCATGAAGCTTGACGCATCGGCACTCTTCTCTGCGATGACCTCAATCTTATCAAGGTTCGCCATCTTCAGCGTTACGTCGTTGTAAGCCTCGAAATCGTTCTTGCCTACTACCTGGAGAGACAACTGTTCCTTCTGGGCAATGTTCTTCTGGTTGCGAACGGTACGAACACCGGCGATAATCTGCTTCACAGCCTCAATGTCGGCTGCCAACTTCTGCTCCTCGGTTGTAGGTGCAGGAATATCCAGCTTCTCGCGCATGATGCTCTCGCCATCCTTGCGGTGGTGGATGTGCTGCCACAATTCCTCGGTGATGAATGGCATGAATGGATGCAACATCTTCAGGAGGGCATCGAAGAAGCGGAGGGTAGCGTCGTAGCTCTTCTGGTCGATAGGCTGGCCGTAAGCTGGCTTCACCATCTCCAGGTACCAGGATGAGAACTCATCCCAGAACAGCTTATATACAGTCATCAATGCCTCAGAGATACGGTAGTCCTTAAACTGCTTCTGCATCTCCTCGTTCACCTCCTTGAGCTTGGCATCAAACCACTTCACGGCGATTTCTGCACTCTTAGGCTGCTCGATATCTGCAGTTTCCCAACCCTTCACGAGGCGGAAGGCATTCCAGATCTTATTGTTGAAGTTACGTCCCTGCTCGCAGAGGCTCTCGTCGAAGAGAATGTCGTTGCCTGCTGGAGCACTGAGCATCATACCCATACGAACACCATCGGCACCAAACTTGTCAATCAGAACCAGTGGGTCTGGTGAGTTGCCGAGACTCTTGCTCATCTTGCGGCCGAGCTTATCGCGAACGATACCTGTGAAATATACGTGCTTGAATGGCATCTTGCCACGATACTCGTAGCCAGCCATGATCATACGTGCTACCCAGAAGAAGATGATATCCGGACCAGTTACGAGGTCGGAAGTAGGGTAGTAGTAGTTGATCTCCTCATTGTCAGGATGCTCGATACCATCAAACAGAGAGATAGGCCACAACCATGAAGAGAACCAGGTGTCGAGGCAGTCGCTCTCCTGCTCAAGATCCTCAGCCTTGATGTTGGCATTCTTCTCCTGAGCGAGTTTCAGAGCCTCCTCTGCTGTCTCAGCTACCACGAAATCCTTCTTGCCGGCATTGTCGAAGTAGTAGGCAGGGATGCGGTGACCCCACCAGAGCTGGCGGCTGATACACCAGTCCTTGATGTTCTCCAACCAGTGGCGATAGGTATTCTTGTACTTCTTAGGATAGAACTCAATATCATCGTCCATTACTGGAGGAAGGGCGATGTCGGCAAAGTGCTGCATCTTGAGGAACCACTGTGTAGAGAGCTTTGGCTCGATAGGCACATTGGTACGCTCAGAGAAGCCCACCTTATTATTATAGTCCTCAATCTTCTCCATCAGACCGGCGTTCTGAAGGTCGATGGAAATCTGCTTGCGCACATCCATGCGGTCCATACCTACATAGAGACCTGCTGCCTCGCTGATGGTACCATTGTCGTTGAAGATATCGATGGTTTCCAAACCGTGCTTCAAACCGAGGGCGTGGTCGTTGATATCGTGAGCTGGAGTTACCTTCAAGCAACCAGTACCGAACTCGATATCTACGTATGTATCCTCGATGACAGGAATCTCGCGGTTTACGAGAGGCACGATAACGTGCTTACCCTTCAGCCAGGTATTCTTCTTATCCTCTGGGTTGATACACATGGCAGAGTCGCCCATGATGGTCTCAGGACGGGTGGTTGCTACTACTGCATAGTATCCCTTCTCATCCTTGTGCATCACGTTCTCCTCATCCACCTGCTGGCAGTCCTGTTCTACTACATAATACTTCAAGTGGTAGAGCTTAGAGTGCTCGTCCTTGTAGATAACCTCCTCGTCAGAGAGTGCAGTCTGAGCCTTAGGGTCCCAGTTAACCATGCGCACGCCACGATAGATGAGTCCCTTCTGGTAAAGGTCGCAGAATACGTGGATGACGGCACGAGAGCGGGTCTCGTCCATGGTGAATGCTGTGCGGTCCCAATCGCAGCTGGCACCGAGTTTGCGGAGCTGTTTGAGGATGATGCCACCATGCTCGTGAGTCCAGTCCCAAGCGTGCTTGAGGAACTCCTCGCGGGTAAGGTCGGTCTTCTTGATGCCCTGCTGAGCGAGGCGGTTTACAACCTTTGCCTCGGTAGCGATACTGGCATGGTCGGTACCTGGTACCCAACATGCGTTCTTGCCCTCCATGCGAGCACGGCGAACGAGAATATCCTGGATAGTATTGTTGAGCATGTGTCCCATGTGGAGCACACCCGTTACGTTTGGTGGTGGGATAACCACTGTATAAGGTTCACGACCATCTGGCTTAGAACTGAAAAGCTTGTTGTCGAGCCAGTACTGATACCATTTACTTTCCACTGCTTGTGGATCGTATTTACTTGCTAATTCCATTGTTTATATCTAATTTTTATTCTTTTTCTTTCTTTTTCTTTAAAAAACGGTGCAAAGATACTAATTTTTGGGCGAAAAATACTATCTTTGCATCAAAATTATTAATTTTTGCACAAAACGATGGTTAGTAATACAGGAAAAGGACATACGAAAGAAGAAAAACTGGCGGCGTTCAGCCGCTTGCTGGATGTGCAGGACCGTTTGCGCCTGCAGTGTCCATGGGATAAAAAGCAGACATTCGAGAGTCTTCGTCCGAATACGATCGAGGAGACTTTCGAGCTTTGTGACGCCTTGATGAAGCGCGATTACAAGGATATCAAGAAGGAGTTGGGCGATGTGTTGGAGCACGTGATGTTCTATAGCATCATCGGCAGAGAAGACGGCGAGTTCGATATTTGCGATGTTTGCAATCAGGAGGCAGATAAATTGATGTTCCGCCATCCTTTCATTAACTGGAAGGAAGAGGGAAATTGGACGGTTTCGAATCCTGATATGTATATCAACGATGAAGGACAGGTTGTCTATAAGGAGTCAGATGCAGGGAATGGAGAAGCAGGAACTGCCAGTTCGGAAGAAACCTTAGCTCTTGGCGCCAGCAAGCCGAAAACTGCTACTTCTGTTGAGAAAACCTGGGAACAGATCAAGCAGCAGGAGAAGGATGGAAATGAGCGGGTGTTGAGCGGTGTCCCTAATTCTCTTCCGTCTCTTATCAAGGCTTATCGCATTCAGGACAAGGCTAGAAATGTAGGCTTCGACTGGAACGAAAAAGAAGATGTGTGGGACAAAGTGCAGGAGGAACTGGAAGAACTCAAGGTGGAACTGGCTAAAGGCGACAAAGAGAATTCTACCCGGGAATTGGGCGATTTCATCTTCTCAGTAATCAATGCAGCACGTCTCTATAAACTCAATCCGGATAATGCGCTGGAGAAAACCAACCAGAAATTTATCCGCCGTTTCAACTACGTAGAAGATCATAGCTTAAAGCAAGGTAAAAACTTGAAAGATATGAGCTTAGAAGAAATGGATAAACTATGGGATGAAGCAAAACTTCAGGAGAAAAAGGATGATAAATAACGGTGAATCAGATAATCTTATCAACTCATCAATATAATAATAAAAACTAAAGTGTTATGAAAAAATTAGTTTATGTAACAATAGCTTTGGTGGCGCTTTTCGCAGCCAACAGTTGTAAGAACAAAAATAATGTTCCTGTTATTAGTGCAGCAGATTCGGTAGAGGTAGAGGATGCAATGAACGATTCTACCATCTATGGTGTATGCGGTGAGGGAACCTCTATGCATAGCCTGGAGCTGATTTCTGATGAAGGTGACACCCTTTCGGTGTTTATTGACGATGAGAATCCTGATGTTGTTCAGGGAGGATTGCTGGCTGGCGACCGTATTGCTCTTATCGGTTATAAGGCAGAGGATGGAGAGATGATGGCCCAGAAGATTATCAACCTGACATCCCTCTTGGGTAAATGGACTTCTCTGGATAAGAATTTTGATATCTTGGAAGGTGGAGAGGTGAAGAACAATGTGAAGGCTGAAACTAATCCTTGGACTAGCTGGAAGATACTCAATGGTAAACTTTTGCTGAATAAGGATACTTTTGCCATTGACAAATTGGGTTCTGACAGTCTTATGTTGGAGAATACTCAGGGTATTTTTGTTTTCAAGCGCCAAGAGTAAGGTCATCATGTTGAACCTGTAAATTATGATTTAGTTTTGGAACCATTTAAAGTACATATATTGGGGTGTGGCAGTGCTTTGCCCACCCTTCAGCATAGTGCCTCGGCCCAGATTATTGAGATGCGTGGCAAATGCTTTATGATGGATTGTGGCGAGGGTGCCCAGATGCAGTTCCGTCGCACTCATGTTCACTTTGCTAAGATAAATGCTATCTTTATTTCGCATCTTCATGGTGATCATTGCTTTGGCTTGCTGGGACTTCTTTCTACCTTAGGTATGCTGGGCAGAACGGCTAAGTTAAAAGTTTATGCACCAGAAAGTTACGGAGATTTGTTTAAGCGTCAGATCGATTTCTTCATGCAGGGAATGGAATATCAAATCGAATTTGTTCCTGTAGATACCGAGAAGTCGCAAGTAGTATATGAAGATCATTCTGTAACCGTAGAAACCGTTCCTCTGCAGCATCGTGTGCCTTGTTGTGGGTACATCTTCAGAGAGAAACCGACATTGCCTCATATCCGTCGTGATATGATAGATTATTACGAGATTCCTGTAAGCCAGATTAACAACATCAAGAATGGAGCTGACTGGACAACGAAGGAGGGGGATGTAATACCTAATGCCAGATTGGTAATGCCTGCCGCTACTCCCCGCAGTTATGCTTATTGCAGTGATACCCGGTTTGTTCCGGGGTTGGCAGAAAAGGTAAAGGGGGTTACGGTGCTTTATCATGAGAGCACCTATACTTCGGAGAATGAGGACAGGGCTAAACTCTATTATCACAGTACGGCTCGACAGGCTGCAACTATAGCCAGAAATGCGGGTGTAGGCAAACTTCTTCTGGGACATTATAGTGCAAGATATAATAATGAAGAGGTATTGTTGAATGAAGCTAAAGAGGTGTTTACGGAAAGTTATCTTACTCAGGAAGGTAAAGTGTTCTCTATAGAATAATATAGAAACAGGGCTTGAATGTACCGGGAAACAAGGTGCAGAATAGCCTTTGATCTATATAAAAATATAAAAAAAAGTGCCTTGCGCCAAAAAAAGTTCATTTTTGATGCAAGGTTTTCTCTTTATATCGTTTAATCTTTAAAAAGGATTTGAAATTGGAATCGGAAAAGGATCTCTTAGACGACATCAATAGCGGCAGTCGGGCAGCCATGCACAGATTGTACGAACGCTATGTGGGGTATGCCATGGCCGTAGCGCTGAGGTATATCCCTATGCGCGATGATGCTGAAGATGTAGTGCAAGATAGTTTTATAAAAGTCTTTTCCGGCATTTCAAAGTTTGAATATCGGGGTGAGGGCGCTCTTCAGGCTTGGCTCTTGCGGATAGTGACAAATGAAGCTGTCAACTTTGTAAGGCAGCAAAAGCGCTTCACTATCGTGGACGAAGTTCCCGATGATATTGAGGATGAAGAGTCTGAAGTAGAAAGAGTTCCGCCTGCAGAACTGACAAGAATGATAGGAGAATTGCCTGATGGGTACAGACTGGTTCTTAACATGTTTGTTTTTGAACAGAAAAGCCATAAAGAAATTGCACAGCTGTTAGGCATCAAAGAAAGCAGTTCTGCTTCACAATATTTGCGGGCGAAAAAGCTGTTGGGCAAAAAGGTGAAAGATTATCTGAGCCAGGCAGATTGTAGTGATAATAAAGAGTTGAATCATATAAATGAGAAAAGTAATGAGTAACGATTGGACAAATAAACTTCGAGATCAGTTGGCTGACTACCAAGAGCCTGTCAGCCACGACTTGTGGGCTGAGATAGAACAATCGCTTGCTCAGTCTAAAAAGGTTGGTGATGAGGAAACTGATGTAAAGAAGAGACCACAGACTCGTTATGTTGTCTTGAAAAGATGGTCAGTAGCTGCAGCGATTGCTTTATTGGGGGTAGGAGGCAGTTATGTTTATCTGCATGATGATGAACTGGGACAGGCTAACTTAGCTGTTCAGAGTTCTTTCTCTACAGCATCAGGTTCAAGCAGGACTTCTTCTGCTGTCCGTGCAGAAGCACAATCGGCAGGAAGTGAAAATGCTATCTTGCTTGCTGAAAACAATGCATCTGCACATCAGGTGAATCGCCATTCATCGGGGCGTCAATTGAAGCATAGTAAATCTTCTGTCTCTTTCCAGGAGAGGACTGTTGCTGCTGATAATGAAGTAATGTTTGCAGCAGAGGTAGAAATGCCAGAACAGTCTGTTAATGCAGAGGTAAATGGTCGGGAATTATCTGTTTTGCAAAAGCAAAATGAGGATTCTGAAAGACAGATGGCCGTTTCTTCTAATCATGCAACCAAGCCGTTGGAAGCAGATGGTGGGCAGAAGCTTTATGCAGGCAGGGCGCAGGATGGTCATTTTGAGCGCAGTTATAAGGACAAGTATGAACAGAACTGGACCATGAACCTGTATGCAGAGAATGTAAGTCTGGGCTCTGGCAGTGATGGAATGTCAAACGGCATGTATGCGTCTTCAGATCCTCTTGCTGGTGGTGGCTTTGCTGATCATGGCGTTTTCCTGGCTGCTGCTTCTCTTTTAAGATATGCAATACCGAAATATGTTGAAGCGAAACATCATGCTCCTTTGGCTATAGGTGCTCAGGTTGGTATCGGACTTGCGCCTCGTTTGTCTTTGAGTACCGGTGTCGTTTATACGCGTGTTGCTTCTGATTTCAAATCTTATGGTGTTTCAGAATTTGATACACATCAGGTTTTGCATTATGTGGGTGTTCCACTTGGTTTAAACTATGAGTTTTGGAGCACGGGAGGCTTTCATGCGTACGTAATGGCG
>ENA-OPFF01000424-OPFF01000424.1-human-gut-metagenome-genome-assembly--contig:-NODE-424-length-9664-cov-2.305131_pt1 | contig 9664 bp, 9 predicted proteins | sample MGYA00241713_ERZ501558 | MGnify/ENA primary metagenome ERZ501558 (study PRJEB25962, sample SAMEA2042429) | human gut metagenome | biome: human gut; feature: human-associated habitat; material: faeces...
TTTTTTCCACCTTATCTTCCATAGGCAGGCAAGCATCCAGCCAATGTATAGTGACCCCTCGCCGTTCCATGCCCCGGAACCAGGTCATCTGCCGCTTGGCAAATTGATGGATAGCTATTTCCAATTGATGAAACATTTCATTGAAAGAAAGTTCACCCAAAACATATAAAGTCAAATACTTATATTCCAATCCGTAATAAATCAAATCCTCGGAAGAAATACCACTATCCAACAAAGCCCTTACTTCGTTTACCATCCCTTCATCCAAACGCTGCTTCAAACGGTGGGATATTTTTTCACGACGTAACTCACGGGCTATATCCACTCCAATGATCAAACTATGAATTTGCGGGAACTCACGGTATTCCGCTGATTGGTGCTTGTAATACTCTTCTATTTCAATGGCCCGGATAGCTCGTTTTACAGTATCTACGTCCGTAGAGTTATGAAGTTTCTTGTAAGTTGACAACAACCGGGTGAGTTCCGCTAATGATTTACCCGCTAATGAGTCCCTAAGTTTAGGATTCTCTGGAACAGGAAGCAGCCTATATCCTTTCAGCACGGATTCAAGATACATCCCCGTACCTCCGCATAATATAGGAATTTTTTCCTTCCATCTCACTTGGTCATAGGCATTCAAAAAATCACGTTGAAATTCAAATACATTATATTTGTATCCGGGGTCTACAATGTCTATCAGATAGTAAGGAATTTGCTGTCCATTCACGATATAGTCTTCCAAATCTTTTCCCGTACCTAAATCCATCCGGCGATATACCTGCCGGCTATCTCCACTGATAATTTCGGTATCCAACTTGTAAGCTAAAGCCGCTGCCAAAGGAGTCTTTCCTGAAGCGGTAGGTCCTAATATCGTTATCAAATCGTACTTTTCCATCCTAAGTTTTTGTAACAGTCGCACAAAGATAACGAAAATGTGCAACTTACCACGCAAAACTACATAAAAAAAGCCGCCTGAATTACTTCAGACGGCTTTCACTATATGGTTTTTAACTGATTAGCAGTTTACAGAAGCCATGTGAGCAATCAAATCCAATACTTTGTTAGAGTAACCGATTTCGTTGTCATACCAAGAAACCACCTTAACAAAAGTATCAGTCAAAGCGATACCAGCTTTAGCATCGAAGATAGAAGTACGAGTGTCACCCAAGAAGTCAGAAGAAACAACTGCATCTTCAGTGTAACCCAAAACACCAGCCAATTCACCTTCAGAAGCTTCTTTCATAGCTGCACAGATTTCAGCATATGTAGCCGGTTTAGCCAAGTTAACTGTCAAGTCAACTACAGAAACATCCAAAGTCGGAACACGCATTGACATACCAGTCAATTTACCGTTCAATTCAGGAATAACTTTACCTACAGCTTTAGCAGCACCAGTAGATGAAGGGATAATGTTGCCAGAAGCAGCACGACCACCTCTCCAGTCTTTCATAGAAGGACCGTCAACTGTCTTCTGAGTAGCAGTTGTAGAGTGAACAGTAGTCATCAAACCGTCAGTGATACCCCATTTGTCGTTCAATACCTTAGCGATAGGAGCCAAGCAGTTGGTAGTACAAGAAGCGTTAGATACGAATTGAGTACCCTTAACGTAAGTCTTTTCGTTAACACCGCAAACGAACATCGGAGTGTCGTCCTTAGAAGGAGCAGACATTACAACATATTTTGCGCCGGCTTCGATGTGAGCTTGAGCTTTGTCTTTGCTCAAGAACAAGCCAGTAGATTCAACAACGTATTCTGCCTCTACTTCGTTCCATTTCAAGTCAGCCGGGTTTCTTTCTGCAGTGATGCGGATAGCCTGACCGTTAACGATCAGCTTGCTGTTTTCAACATCAGCTTCGATAGTACCGTCGAACTGGCCGTGCATAGTGTCATACTTCAGCATGTAAGCCAAGTAATCTACCGGGCAAAGGTCGTTGATACCTACGATCTGAATATCGTTTCTCTTCATTGCAGCGCGGAATACGAAACGTCCGATACGTCCGAATCCATTAATACCTACTTTAATCATTTTGTTTAAACTTTTAAGGGTTTTATAATGTTTAAAAATAAACTTTCGCTTACTAATTGCAATTCTTTCTGATTTGCGGTGCAAAAGTAAGAAAATGTTTTTATATTCGTAACCAAAATCATAATTAAATAATTGAAAAGATGGGAAAAAGTTCATTTTTACAGGAATTTAAGGCTTTTGCCATGAAGGGCAATGTGATAGACATGGCCGTCGGTGTGATTATCGGTGGGGCATTCGGAAAAATCGTCTCCTCCATTGTGGCAGATGTGATTATGCCTCCTATCGGGCTGCTGGTGGGCGGTGTCAACTTTACAGACTTGAAGTGGGTGCTGAAACCTGCCGAAATGGTGGACGGAAAAGAAATTGCTGCCGTGACCCTGAATTACGGTAATTTCTTGCAGGTCACCTTCGACTTCCTGATTATAGCATTCTCTATCTTCATGTTCATAAAGTTGTTGACCAAGCTGACTGAAAAGAAGAAAGAAGAGGCGCCTGCCGCTCCTCCGGCTCCCCCTGCCCCGAGCAAGGAAGAGGTGCTGCTGACCGAAATCCGTGATTTGCTGAAAGAAAAGTAATATCGAAGCGGAACTTCATAGGGATGTCAAAACCCTCTTGACGCTTTTTTTAGGCGCGGAATTCTAAGACCTACACAAGTTTTTGCACAGGAAACTTGCGTAGGTCTTAGAATTCCGCGCCTAATATTATAACATGATGAAAGCGTTCATGGCTTTTGATACATTCCCTAATGCATTTAACTCTCCCCGGTACCGCCGGAAACTGTCCCTTTTTATACTAAGCAGTAATCTTACCACAGCCGTGGTAAGAAAATAACATTGCTGTGGTAAGCAAGTTGCATAGCTGTGGTAAGAAAACAGCACGGTTGTAGTAAGAATAGCTTTTAGTATCCTTGTGGATAGTTCTAGCCTGAAATTAAAGCTGTTTTTAGTAAAAAAACGTTTTTCTGTCACATTATCCCTGATAATTCCTTTACTTTTTCTACTTTTGCAAATCATTTATTAAAGTCTATACGGATTTATATGCAAGAGAAGATTATTATTCTTGATTTCGGTTCGCAAACCACGCAGCTCATCGGCCGCCGGCTGCGCGAATTGAATGTCTATTGCGAGATTGTACCTTACAACAAATTTCCATACGGAGATGAGAGTGTAAAAGGAGTTATCCTTTCGGGTAGCCCCTTTTCTGTTTATGATAAGAGTGCATTCAAGGTAGATTTGAGCGGGATTCGTGGGAAATACCCCATTCTGGGTATCTGCTACGGTGCGCAGTTTATCTCCTACAGCAACGGTGGACGGGTGGAGCCGGCAGGAACCCGCGAGTACGGACGTGCCCATCTCGGTTCTTTCGATTCGGAGAATGTCCTTTTCAAAGGGGTAAGGAAGAATACCCAAGTATGGATGAGCCATGGAGACACGATTACAGCCATTCCCGACAACTTCAAGATTATAGCTTCTACGGACAAGGTAGCGATTGCCGCTTACCAGGTGTCCGGCGAGGAGATGTGGGGAGTGCAGTTCCATCCGGAAGTATTTCATAGCGAGGACGGTACGCAGATGCTGCGCAACTTCGTGGTGGACGTATGCGGTTGCAGCCAGAGCTGGAGCGCCGCATCGTTTGTAGATACTACTGTGGCCGAACTGAAGGAGCAGCTTGGCAACGACCGAGTTATCCTGGGACTGAGTGGCGGTGTGGATTCTTCGGTAGCCGCCGTGTTGCTGCATCGTGCCATTGGCAAGAACTTGACCTGTATCTTTGTGGACCACGGACTGCTTCGCAAGAATGAGTTCAAGAATGTGATGCACGACTACGAATGCCTGGGACTGAACGTGATTGGCGTGGATGCCAGCGAGAAGTTCTTCAAGGATTTGGAGGGAGTGACCGAGCCTGAGCAAAAGCGTAAAATCATCGGCCGCGATTTTATCGAGGTCTTCGATGCCGAAGCGCACAAGATAACCGATGCCCGTTGGTTGGCACAAGGCACCATTTATCCCGACCGCATCGAGAGCCTAAACATTACGGGCAAGACCATCAAGAGCCATCACAACGTGGGCGGTCTGCCCGAGGAGATGAACCTCCGTCTGTGCGAACCGTTGCAGTGGCTGTTCAAGGACGAAGTACGCCGCGTGGGACGCGAATTGGGAATGCCCGAACATTTGATTACCCGTCATCCTTTCCCCGGTCCGGGACTGGCTGTCCGCATCCTGGGGGATATAACACCGGAGAAGGTGCATACTTTGCAGGAAGCCGACGATATTTTCATTCAGGGCTTGCGTGACTGGAAAGTGCAGGATGCCGACGGCAACGAGACATCGCTCTACCATCAGGTCTGGCAGGCGGGCGTCATTCTTCTGCCCGTACAGAGTGTGGGCGTGATGGGCGACGAACGCACCTATGAACGTGCAGTGGCCTTGCGTGCCGTCACTTCCACCGATGCCATGACAGCCGACTGGGCGCATCTGCCCTACGAATTCCTGGGTAAGGTGTCCAACGACATTATAAATAAGGTGAAAGGTGTGAACCGCGTGACCTATGACATCTCTTCAAAACCACCCAGCACAATAGAATGGGAATAAGACCGACTGAAATTATTAACTTAAAAACAATATAGAAGAATGAAGCAGGATATGATTGTGATTCTGGATTTGGGAAGCCATGAGAACACAGTGCTTGCCCGGGCGATTCGTGCGTTGGGAGTATATAGCGAAATCTACCCGCACGACATTACTGCCGCCGAACTGAAGGCCTTGCCGAATGTGAAAGGCATCATCATCAACGGCGGCCCCAACAATGTGGTTGACGGGGTGTCCATCGACGTGTTGCCCGAGATTTACGAAGCGGGATTCCCCGTAATGGCTGCCGGACACGACAAGGCGCTGTGCGAAGTGAAGCTGCCGCAGTTTACGGATGATGTGGAAGCCATCAAGGAGGCTGTGAAATCTTTCGTATTCGATACTTGCAAGGCTGAGGCGAACTGGAACATGACGAATTTCGTCAACGACCAGGTGGAGTTGATACGTCGTCAGGTGGGCGACCGTAAGGTGCTGCTGGCACTGTCCGGTGGTGTGGATAGCTCCGTGGTGGCCGCTTTGCTGCTGAAAGCCATCGGAGACAAGCTGGTTTGCGTACACGTGAACCACGGACTGATGCGTAAGGGCGAATCGGAAGCCGTGGTGGAAATCTTTGGCAAGGAGCTGAAAGCTAACTTGATATACGTGGATGCTACAGACCGTTTCCTCTCCAAGCTGGAAAACGTGGCTGACCCGGAAGAAAAGCGCAAGATTATCGGCGGAGAGTTTATCCGTGTCTTTGAGGAAGAAGCCCGCAAGCTGGACGGTATCGACTTCCTGGGACAAGGTACCATCTATCCCGATATTGTAGAGAGTGGCACAAAAACAGCCAAGATGGTGAAGTCTCATCACAACGTAGGCGGTCTGCCCGAGGATTTGCAGTTTGAATTGGTGGAGCCGTTGCGCCAGCTGTTCAAGGACGAAGTACGTGCATGCGGTGTAGAGCTTGGATTGCCGTACGAGATGGTTTACCGTCAGCCGTTCCCCCGTCCCCGATTGGGGGTACGTTGTCTGGGAGCCATTACCCGTGACCGCTTGGAGGCTGTACGCGAGTCGGATGCCATTCTGCGTGAGGAATTCCAACTGGCAGGCCTGGATAAGAAGGTATGGCAGTATTTCACTGTGGTGCCCGATTTCAAATCTGTGGGTGTACGCGACAATGCACGTTCGTTCGACTGGCCCGTCATTATCCGTGCCGTCAACACAGTGGATGCCATGACCGCTACCATTGAGCCGGTGGACTGGCCCATCCTAATGAAGATTACCGACCGTATTCTCAAGGAAGTGAAAACCGTCAATCGCGTTTGTTATGATATGTCTCCGAAACCCAATGCGACTATCGAGTGGGAGTGAGATTGACCAATGATAATGATAGCCTCACCTTAAAAACGGTGGGGCTGTTTTTTTTATAACAAAACAACAAAGAATAGAACAATGAAACTTTTATGTATGATTGCTGTCTTTTTGTGCATCCCCTGGGTAGCCTCTGATGCACAGAAGCAGGACTGGGGAAATTTGAAACGCTATGCAGAGGCAAACAAGGAACTGGTACGGAAGGGAAAACAGAAGGACCGGGTGGTTTTTATGGGCAACTCCATCACGGAAGGATGGGTGGCAAACGATGCCGCTTTCTTTGAAGACAACGGTTATGTGGGCCGTGGTATAGGCGGGCAGACTTCTTCCCATTTCCTGCTCCGTTTTCGCGAAGATGTCATCAAGCTTGCTCCGGCGCTGGTCGTGATAAATGCAGGTACCAATGACATTGCGGAAAATGCAGGCGCTTATAATGAAGAATACACTTTTGGAAATATAGTGTCTATGGTAGAGCTGGCACGGGCCAATAAGATAAAGGTGATTTTGACGTCTGTGTTGCCTGCCGCTGCCTTTGGCTGGAATTCTTCGGTGAAGGATGCTCCGCAAAAGATAATACAGCTGAATGCCAGAATCCGGAAGTATGCCCAGGAAAACAAGATTCCTTATGTCGACTATTACAGTGAGATGGTGGAAGGCGACAATAAGGCTCTGAACTCCTCGTATACCCGGGATGGGGTACACCCCACTCTAGAAGGGTATAAAGTGATGGAAGCCTTGATAAAGAAAGCGATAGACAAGGTGTTGTAGGAAATCCCGGTTCAGGTGGCCTATAAGAGCTTTTCTGCGTCGGGAATCATCATCTCGCCTCTGTGCAGTTCGAGCAGGCCTTTCTCCTGCATGCTGTTCAACGCTCTTGATACTCCCATACGGGTATCATTGACCACCTGAGCCAATTCTTCCATTTTTATTTTCAGTATTTTCCTGCCTGACGGACGTTCGATATGTGTCAGGATAAAGTTGCCGATACGTTTCTCAAGGTTGTCGGTGCTTTCTGCCCAAAGACGGCTGTTTAGGCTTTGGGCGCGGTTGCTGATGATATTCATGTAATTCAGGCGGAATATGTCATATTTGAACAATTCGCTCATGACGAAAGCCTTGCTGATGCTCACTGTGTGGGTCTCGGTTTGGGCGGTATAGGCCGAGACGTAGGAGGTGCTCATCCCGAACAGAGATTGTGGCTCGATGACATAAGGTGCCTGAAAATATTCCGTGGAGCTGTATGATGTATTCGCAGATGAAGTACATGAGGAGATTTCACCTTTCAATACGAATATCAGTTGACTGCATGTGTCACCGGCTTTCACGATAACTTCGCCGGCTTTATGCTTTGTAAAGCTCAGCTTGACTTTCCCCAGGATATTGGTAAAGTCTTCTTGTGCGAGTCCTTGAAAGAGTGGCAGTTGCAGTAATGTATCAAACATTGTATTCATAATGCTTTTTCTTCTTGTTTTGAAACAAAAGTAGATATTATCAAGGTGTACTGTAAACTCTTTGCCCCTCTTTTTGTTTTTTTTATTGTTTCTTAAACGTGCTATTCAATCCTTGTAGACGAATCCTCATCCTTCTCCTCTTCCTTCTTATCGTCCTCATCCTCATTGTTTTCCTCATCTTCGTCTTCCTCTTCGTCTTCCTCTCCGGCAAACGGATCGGGCCGTTGGGGACCGTATTCCATAAAGCCTATGGCGCATAGCGTGCCTGCTATGGCTCCGCTAAGGTGTCCTTCCCAGGAAGTGGTGGCTTTGGCAAATTGTGGGAACATATTCCATACCAGGCCGCCATATAGGAACGTTATCAACAGTGAAATGGCGATAAGCGGTACATGTTTGCGCAGAATGCCGCTGAAGAACAGAAAAAAAGCCAGTCCGTATATGATGCCGCTGGCTCCGATATGCCATCCCGGTTTCCCTATAAGAAAGGTAAGCGCACCGCATCCTATCCAAATGGCAAAGAAGATGTAGGGGGCTATATGCCGGTAGAAATAGAACAGACACCACATCAGGAAAAAGAGTGGAATCGTATTGGCGAACAGATGCTTGAAACTGCTGTGTACCAGTGGATGTGCGAAAATTCCGAACACGCCCCGCTGTTCCATCGGATATACTCCCAGTCGTGTGAAGTTCCAATCCATGCCTGTCTCCAAAAACTTTAAAATGTATAAAATGAATAGCAGGAATAGGGGTATAACCGCCGCCAATGCCATTCTGCGTATATCATGCTTCATATTTCGTACAGTGATTGCTATTTTTGTACAATACTACGGAATATTTGACGAAAACCGAAAAAAAACTGACTTTTTATTTTGCCTATAAGCTTTAATTCGTATTTTTGGGCATCGCTACATGGCTTGTAGCGCATATACCGAAATAATTAACCTTTAAATAATGCACAACTATGAGTTATTTACGATTTGACAAGACCCTGATGATTAATCTGCAAGAATCTTTGCCAAGGGAGATATTGCGGACGAATAGGTCGGGAGCCTATCATTGTACAACAATTGTAGATTGTAACACACGCAAATATCACGGTCTGTTGGTGATACCGGTCCCCAACCTCGATGATGAAAACCATGTGCTGCTGTCTTCTTTGGATGAAACTGTAATTCAGCACGGTGCGGAGTTCAACCTGGGGTTGCATAAGTATCAAGGAAACCACTTCAGTCCTAACGGGCACAAGTATATCCGAGAGTTTGACTGTGAAAATATCCCCACAACTACCTATCGTGTAGGAGGCGTCATCCTTCGTAAGGAAAAGATTTTCGTACACCATGAAAATCGGATTCTGATTCGTTATACCTTGGTCGATGCCCATTCGGCAACCACACTTCGTTTCCGCCCTTTCCTGGCATTCCGCAGTGTGCGCGAGTACACGCACGAAAATGCGCAGGCAAGCCGCGACTACCAGTTGGTAGAGAATGGCATTAAAACCTGCATGTATCCCGGTTATCCGGAGTTGTTCATGCAGCTCAACAAAAAGAATGAGTTCCACTTCCAGCCTGACTGGTATCGTGGTATCGAGTATCCCAAAGAACAGGAACGCGGATATGACTTCAACGAAGACCTTTATGTGCCGGGATATTTTGAAGTGGATATAAAGAAAGGGGAAAGCGTTGTCTTCTCCGCCGGTATCTCCGAGATTTCTCCCCGCAAGCTGAAGCAGACTTTTGAGTCCGAGGTGGCCGACCGCACTCCGCGTGACAGTTTTTACCACTGTCTGAAAAACTCGGCGCACCAGTTTCACAACAAGCAGGGGGAGGAGCATTATGTGCTTGCAGGCTATCCTTGGTTCAAGTGTCGCGCCCGTGACTTGTTCATCTCCCTGCCGGGTCTTACTTTGGCCTTAGGCGAGCAAGATGAATTTGAAGACGTGATGAAAACAGCCGAAAAGGCTATCCGTGAGTTTATCAATGGAGAACCTTCCTCCTATAAGATATACGAGATGGAGCATCCGGATGTGCTGCTGTGGGCTGTCTGGGCTTTACAGCAGTATGCCAAGGAGACTTCGCGTGAAAATTGCCGGCAGATGTACGGTAATCTTCTCGAGGAGATTGTTGACTATATCCATGAACGCAGGCATGACAATCTCTTCCTGCACGAAAACGGACTGTTGTATACCAATGGCACCGAGAAAGCGGTTACCTGGATGAACTCTACCGCCAATGGCCGCCCGGGTATTCCAC
>ENA-OPFF01000437-OPFF01000437.1-human-gut-metagenome-genome-assembly--contig:-NODE-437-length-9413-cov-1.619791_pt1 | contig 9413 bp, 8 predicted proteins | sample MGYA00241713_ERZ501558 | MGnify/ENA primary metagenome ERZ501558 (study PRJEB25962, sample SAMEA2042429) | human gut metagenome | biome: human gut; feature: human-associated habitat; material: faeces...
GGGGTGGCAGCGGGCAGCATCTGGCTGGATTTTCCGGCATCGGAGGAAAAGGAACGCCGTGTCACGTCCGGATGTCCGCAGATCCGTTATTTTTCCATGAAAAAAGAGTGGAAAGACCCGCGAAAAGCCTTGGAATACCTTGACACCATCAGTAAAAATGGGTATAATAACTCGGTTGATTAGGCTAGTATAGTTGCCGGGAGTGTCGGTAGCGCAAAATATAGAAAACAGGAAGGTGCGGTATCATGCAGGAAAAGAAAAACATTTTGACCTACGAAGGCCTCAGAAAATATGAGGATGAGTTACATGATCTGAAAGTGGTAAAACGTCAGGAAGTGGCTCAGAAGATTAAGGAAGCAAGAGAGCAGGGAGACCTGTCCGAGAACGCTGAGTACGATGCAGCGAAGGATGAGCAGAGAGACATCGAAGCCCGTATCGAAGAGCTGGAGAAGATCCTGAAGAACGCAGAAGTCGTAGTCGAGGATGAAGTAGATCTGGATAAGATCAACATCGGCTGCCAGGTCAAGATTCTGGATATCGAATACAGCGAAGAGCTGGATTACAAGATCGTAGGTTCCACCGAGGCGAACAGTTTAAAGGGCAAGATCTCCAACGAGAGCCCCGTAGGTAAGGCACTGATCGGCCATAAGGTCGGTGATACCGTAGAAGTAGAGACACCCGCAGGTGTATTCGCATATAAGATTCTGGAGATCCAGAGAAGTAACGTTGAGTAAGTAAGACAGAGTAAGGAGTGGAAAAAAGTGGCAGATACACAGAACACAAAGGTACAGGAACAGGACATTCACCAGCTGTTGAAGGTAAAGCGTGAGAAGCTGGCTAACCTGCAGCAGGCAGGCAAGGATCCTTTTCAGATCACCAAATATGATGTGACCCATCACAGCACCGATATCAAGAACAATTTCGAAGAACTGGAAGGCAAGACCGTCCGTATCGCCGGACGTGTAATGTCCAAACGTGTCATGGGTAAGGCATCCTTCTGTAATGTACAGGATCTGCCCGGCAACATCCAGGTATATGTGGCAAGAGACAGCATCGGAGAAGAGTCCTATGCGGATTTCAAAAAGTATGATGTGGGCGATATCGTAGGTATCGAGGGCGAAGTCTTCAAGACCAAGACCGGCGAGATCTCCGTACATGCGTCCCAGGTAATACTGCTGTCCAAGAGCTTACAGATCCTGCCTGAGAAGTTCCACGGCCTGACCGATACCGAGATGCGCTATCGTCAGCGCTATGTTGACCTCATCGCAAACCCCGAGGTCAAGGAGACCTTCGTCAAGCGCAGCAAGATCCTGAAGGAAATCCGTGCTTATCTGGACGAGAAGGGCTTCCTCGAGGTCGATACCCCCATCCTGACCCCGTTCGAGATCGGTGCATCCGCACGTCCCTTCTACACCCATCACAACACCCTGAACATGGACATGGTGCTGCGCATCGAGACCGAGCTGTACCTGAAGCGCCTCATCGTGGGCGGCATGGACCGCGTCTACGAGGTGGGCCGCATCTTCCGCAACGAGGGTATGGACCGCAACCACAACCCTGAGTTTACCTGTATGGAGCTTTATGTTCAGTACAAGGACTACAACTGGATGATGGCTTTCACAGAGAAGTTGCTCGAAACGATTTGTATCGCAGTAAACGGCAAGCCAGAGCGCGAGATTGATGGCAACATCATCAGCTTCAAGGCCCCATATCGCCGTCTGCCTATCCTCGATGCCATCAAGGAAAAGACCGGTTTCGACTGCAACGGCAAGACCGAGGAAGAGATCCGCGCATTCTGCAAGGAGAAGGGCATGGATGTAGATGAGACCATGGGTAAGGGTAAGTTGATTGACGAGCTCTTCGGTGAGTTCTGCGAGGGAACCTTCCTCCAGCCGACCTTCATCACCGACTATCCTGTAGAGATGTCTCCATTGACCAAGATGCACCGTTCTAAGCCAGGCTTGACCGAGCGTTTCGAGTTGATGGTAAACGGTAAGGAGCTTGCCAATGCATACTCTGAGCTCAACGACCCAATTGACCAGGAAGAGCGTTTCATCGACCAGATGAAGCTTGCTGACAAGGGTGATGACGAGGCAATGATTATCGATCAGGACTTCCTCCGTTCCCTCCAGTACGGTATGCCTCCAACATCAGGTATCGGTATCGGTATCGACCGCTTGGTCATGTTGATGACAGGCAAGACCTTCATCCAAGAGGTATTGTTCTTCCCACAGATGAAGCCAGAGAAGAAGATGCCACAGAGCACCATCAAGGAATGGGCAGAGATTGGCGTGCCAGAGAATTGGGCATACGTGCTCCGCAAGGCAGGCTTCAACCTCATCTCTGATATCCGTGAAGAAAAAGCACAAGGCTTGCAGCAGAAGATTGGAGAAATCAACAAGAAGTACAAGCTCGGCTACGAGAAGCCTTCTGTTGACAATATCCAGGGCTGGATTAATGCAGCAAATGCTTAATTGATAATGCATAATTAATTATAAATTCATTCGAAGTGTTCAACTGCGGTAAAATAGCGATAATTGGCGGCGGTAGCTGGGCTACGGCAATAGCCAAGATTGTGGTGGGTCATACTCATCACATAGGCTGGTATATGCGTCGCGATGACCGCATCGAGGACTTCAAGCGCATGGGGCACAACCCTGCCTATCTGATGTCGGCACGATTCAATGTAGATGAGATTTTCTTCTCTTCCGACATCAACAAGATAGTGCAGAATTACGATACCCTCGTGTTCGTCACCCCGTCGCCTTATCTGAAGAATCATCTCAAAAAACTCAAGACGCGACTAAGCGACAAGTTCATCATCACAGCCATCAAAGGTATTGTGCCTGATGAAAACCTCGTTTGCTCAGAGTATTTCCATCAGGTTTACGATGTGCCTTACGAGAACCTCGCCTGCATCGGAGGTCCTTCTCATGCCGAGGAAGTGGCACTGGAGCGACTGAGCTATCTCACCGTGGGCTGTAGCGATACCGAAAAGGCGCATGCCTTCGCCAACGATTGTCTGGCGAGTGAATTCATCAAGACCAAGACTTCGAGCGATGTCATCGGTATCGAATATTCTTCGGTTCTGAAGAACGTATACGCCATCGCAGCAGGTATCTGTGGCGGTCTGAAGTATGGTGACAACTTCCAGGCGGTACTCATGTCAAATGCCGTTCAGGAGATGCACCGCTTCCTGACAGCCGTCCACCCTATCGACCGAAGCATGTACGACTCAGTTTATCTGGGCGACTTGCTTGTAACAGGTTACAGCAACTTTTCCCGCAACCGCACCTTCGGAACCATGATAGGCAAGGGCTACAGCGTGAAGAGTGCGCAGATAGAGATGGAGATGATTGCAGAAGGATATTTCGGCACCAAGTGTATGAAGGAAATCAATCGCCACATGCACGTCAACATGCCGATTCTCGATGCTGTATATAATATATTGTACGAGCGCATCAGTCCGCAAATCGAAATCAAGCTCTTGACCGACTCGTTCAGATAGACACATCCTATCCTTCGATTTCGGCAGAAGAGTTTGTCTTCAAATAGTAACATTAACACATTCATTTAGATATTAAAAGAAAAATGAAAAGTATCAGCTTAAACATTACAAAGGCTGCATCATTCCTTGCAGAAGATGCAGTAAAGGCTTACGAGCCTAAGGTTAAGGCCGCTCAGGAAGCTCTTGAGAACGGCACTTGTGAAGGTAACGATTTCTTGGGATGGTTGCATTTGCCATCTTCTATCACTCCTGAGTTCCTCAATGAGATTCAGGCTGTTGCCAATACTTTGCGCGAAAAGTGTGAGGTAGTTGTTGTAGCAGGTATCGGTGGTAGCTACCTCGGTGCACGCGCCGTTATCGAAGGCCTCGGCAACTCTTTCGCTTGGCTCGTAAACGACAAGAAGAACCCTACTATCCTCTTCGCAGGTAACAATATCGGTGAGGACTACCTCTTCGAGTTGACTTCTTTCTTGAAGGACAAGAAGTTTGGTGTCATCAATATCTCTAAGTCTGGTACCACTACTGAGACTGCTCTCGCTTTCCGTCTTTTAAAGAAGCAATGCGAGGATCAGCGCGGTAAAGAAGAGGCTAAGGATGTTATCGTAGCTGTAACCGACGCCAAGAAGGGTGCAGCACGTACTTGTGCTGACAAGGAAGGTTACAAGAGCTTCATCATCCCTGATAATGTAGGTGGCCGCTTCTCTGTTTTGACCCCAGTAGGTTTGTTGCCTATCGCAGTAGCAGGTTTCGATGTAAAGCAGCTCGTAGCTGGTGCGGCTGACATGGAGAAGGCTTGCGGCAAGGACGTAGCTTTCGAGGAGAATCCTGCAGCTATCTATGCAGCTACACGTCAGGCTCTCTATACTCAGGCAGGCAAGAAGATTGAGATTGTATGCAACTTCCAGCCTAAACTTCACTACTTCGCTGAGTGGTGGAAGCAGCTCTATGGTGAGAGCGAGGGTAAGGACCAGAAGGGTATCTTCCCAGCAGCTTGCGACTTCACTACCGACCTTCACTCTATGGGCCAGTGGATTCAGCAGGGCGAGCGCTCTATCTTCGAGACTGTTATCAGCGTAGAGACTCCTAACGAGAAGTTGCTCTTCCCTCACGATGATGAGAACCTCGACGGTTTGAACTTCCTCGAGGGCAAGCGTGTTGACAAGGTGAACAAGATGGCAGAGCTCGGTACACGTCTGGCTCACGTTGACGGTGGTGTTCCTAACATCCTGGTTAACGTACCAGAGTTGAACGCTTACTACCTCGGTCAGCTGATCTACTTCTTCGAGAAGGCTTGCGGTATCAGCGGTCTCTTGGAAGAGGTGAACCCATTCAACCAGCCTGGTGTTGAGGCATACAAGAAGAATATGTTCGCATTGCTCAACAAGCCAGGTTATGAGGCAGAGAGCAAAGCTATCCAGGAGCGCTTGAAGAATGAATAATGTGTAGTGTTTAATGTTTAGTTGAGGCATACGCCATGCAAAGCATTAAACACTAAACATTAAACACAAAACATTAAATAATTGATGAAGGAAATTATTTTTAAATATATGAAAGAACACGGTTTTGGGGAATTCAACCCTAAAGCCGTGCTTTTTGATATGGACGGCGTGCTGTACAACAGTATGCCAAATCATGCTGTGGCATGGCAGGAATCGATGAAACAGTTTGATATCCACATGACTGCAGCCGATGCTTATGCCACCGAAGGAGCCCGAGGCATTGACACCATCCAGATGATGGTGAAGAAGCAGAAGGGCATCGACATCACGCTGGACGAAGCACAGAAGATGTATGATGTGAAGACCGAAATATTCCACTCGATGCCTACTGCCGAAATATTTCCTGGCGTAAAGGAAATCATGCAGAAGGTTAAAGATGCCGGCATGCAGGTAGGAGTGGTAACAGGAAGCGGACAGCGCCCGCTCATCATGCGACTGCTCAACGACTTCGGCGATTTTCTGGATGAAGCACATATCGTAACCGCCTATGATGTAAAGCGCGGCAAACCAAATCCTGACCCATATCTCATGGGATTACAGAAGGCAGGAAACCTGAAACCCTGGGAAGGCATCGTGGTAGAGAATGCTCCTTTGGGCGTCCGTGCCGGCGTGGCAGCCAACATTTTTACGGTAGCAATTAACAGCGGTCCGCTACCAGATGAAGAATTATCCAATAAGGGTTGCAATCTACTCTATCACCAGATGACTGAATTCTGTGATGACTTTGAAAACCTGGTTGCTAAGGCTTAATCCGGTTCACCCACAGATATTCTGACTTATTCAATAAAAAGACATCATTAAAAACATATAATGACATGAATAGAAAAGTAGCTTTAATTACAGGTATTACAGGCCAGGATGGTTCATACTTGGCTGAATTATTGTTGGAAAAAGGGTATGATGTTCACGGAACTATCCGCCGATCATCTACCGACTACCGCGAAAGAATTGCTCATTTGGAGGGTACACCTAACTTCCATCTTCACTATGCTGACCTCGGTGACTCTATGAGTATCATCCAGGTAATGAACAAGGTGAAACCTACAGAGGTTTACAACCTTGCGGCTCAGAGCCACGTACAGGTGAGCTTCGACTCCCCTGAGTTTACAGCAGATGTAGATGCTACCGGTGTGCTCCGTATTCTGGAGGCTATCCGCCAATGCGGTTTGGAGAAGACCTGCCGCATGTATCAGGCTTCAACATCTGAGCTCTACGGTAAGGTAGAAGAGGTTCCTCAGAACGAGAACACTCCATTCCACCCTTATTCTCCATACGCTGTTGCCAAGCAGTATGGTTTCTGGATTGTCAAGGAGTATCGTGAGGCTTATGATATGTTCTGCTGCTCTGGTATCCTCTTCAATCATGAAAGTGAGCGCCGTGGTGAGACTTTCGTAACCCGCAAGATTACTTTGGCTGCAGCCCGCATCAAGCAGGGCAAGCAAGACAAGCTCTATCTCGGTAACCTGGATTCGCTCCGCGACTGGGGTTATGCCAAGGATTATGTAGAGTGTATGTGGCTGATTCTCCAGGCTGAGAAGCCAGAGGACTTCGTGATTGCAACAGGTAAGCAGCATTCTGTTCGTGAGTTCGCCCAGCTGGCGTTCCACTATGTAGGAATCGAACTGAAATGGGAAGGCAAGGATGAGAACGAGAAGGGCATCTGCGTTGAGGGTCCTGAGGAACTCATCGGCAAGACACTCGTTGAGGTTTCTCCTGATTTCTACCGTCCTACCGACGTGGTGAACCTTTGGGGTGACCCAACAAAGGCTAAAGCTAAGCTCAACTGGAATCCTAACACCACCTCTTTCGAGGATCTCGTAAAGATCATGGTAGAGAGCGATATGGCTAAGGTAGCTGCTGAGGATGCCGGTCAGAAGGTTCGCTGCAATCTTGCAGAATATCTTGAGAAAGGTATTGTAAAGTAACTATTGATAGTTTATAGTACATAAACAATGTTATCAAAAGATTCTAAAATTTATATAGCAGGACACCACGGACTCGTGGGTTCTGCTATCTGGAATAACCTCAAGAAGAGAGGTTATAACAACCTGGTAGGTCGTTCTCACAAAGAACTCGACTTGACCGACCAGTATGCAGTAGAGAAGTTCTTTGACGAGGAAAAGCCTGATGCAGTAGTATTGGCTGCTGCCTTCGTAGGCGGTATCATGGCGAATTCATTGTATCGTGCAGACTTCATCATGCAGAACATGAAGATGCAATGCAACGTAATCAGCAACGCTTATTCTCATGGCGTGAAGAAGCTCCTCTTCCTGGGCTCTACCTGCATCTATCCTAAGAATGCACCGCAGCCTATGAGCGAAGATGTGCTCCTTACTTCTCCGCTGGAATATACCAACGAGGAATATGCCATCGCCAAGATTGCCGGACTGAAGATGTGCGAGAGCTACAACCTTCAGTATGGTACCAACTATATCGCTGTGATGCCAACCAACCTCTATGGCCCTAACGATAACTTCCATCTGGAGAACAGCCACGTAATGCCTGCGATGATGCGCAAGATTTATCTTGCCAAACTCATCCACGATGGCGACTGGCACAGCATCGAGGTGGATATGAACAAGCGCCCTATCAACCCTACTGATAAGCTCCGCGAAATCATCGGCGAGGGTAACGTAGACGGCAGCAACTCTCACGAGCGCATTCTGAAGGCGCTGGAGTTCTATGGCATCTACGACAACAAGGTAGTGCTTTGGGGAACAGGCAAACCATTGCGTGAATTCCTCTGGAGCGAGGATATGGCAGATGCCAGCGTTCACGTGCTACTGAATGTAGATTTCAAGGACATCATCGGTATCGAGAAGTACAGTTCTGTATTCTATGGTGCCAAGGTAGATGGTGCTGTGGATAGAAACAACTCTGAGGGCCGTGGTGGCGCTATCCCTTCTCTCGGTGAGATTCGCAACTGCCACATCAACGTGGGTACCGGCAAGGAGCTCACCATCCGTGAACTTTCGGAGCTTGTAGTAAAGGCAGTAGGTTTCGAAGGCGAGGTAGAGTTTGACGCCAGCAAGCCAGATGGAACCATGCGCAAGCTCATCTCTGTAGATAAGCTCCACAGCCTCGGCTGGACGCATAAGGTAGAGATTGAGGATGGTGTGAAGAAACTCTTCGACTGGTATCAGGAGAGTCTGAAAGGCTAATAAAGAATATCGACTATGGATACAGAACAACTTTCTATGACCAAGAAAACCCTTGTGGGAGTACAGTTTCTGTTTGTGGCTTTCGGTGCAACGGTTCTGGTACCTCTTCTAATAGGCATCAATCCGGCAACGGCTCTCTTCACCGCTGGTGTAGGAACCTTTCTTTTTCACTTTATCACCAAGGGCAAGGTGCCTATTTTCCTGGGCAGTTCCTTCGCCTTTATCGCCCCTATCATCGCTGCAACCAAGCAATGGGGACTGCCGGGAACAATCGCCGGACTAACCAGCGTTTCTCTGGTGTATTTCGCCATGAGCGCCCTAGTGAAATGGCAGGGCAAGAAACTGCTGGACAGGATTTTTCCTCCGGTAGTCATCGGTCCCGCCATCATCCTCATCGGTCTCTCCCTTTCGGGCAGCGCTGTGGATATGGCAAAGACCAACTGGATTCTCTCCTTTGCATCGCTCATCACCGCTATCCTGGTGCTTACCTTCTGCAAGGGCTTGATGAAGCTGGTTCCTATCATTTCGGGGGTTATCGTGGGCTATGTCATCGCCATCTGCATGGGCGAGGTAGATTTCTCGGGCGTGGCAGCGGCATCATGGTTCTCCTGTCCTGTATCCTTCGATACCATCACCCATTTCTCCTGGGCTCCATTCCTCTATATGTTGCCCGTGGCAATAGCTCCGGTGCTGGAGCATATCGGCGATGTATATGTGGTGAGTGCCGTAGCCAAGAAGGATTTCGTGGCAGATCCGGGATTGCATCGCACGATGTTGGGCGATGGACTGGCATGTCTCTGTTCAGCCTTTCTGGGCGGACCTCCTGAGACCACTTATTCAGAGGTAACAGGTGCGATGTCTATCACCAAGGTAACGAGTCCTGCCGTGATTCGCATATCCGCAGCCACCGCTATCTGTTTCTCCATCGTGGGCAAGTTGAGTGCTTTGTTACAGAGCATTCCTCAGGCGGTTTTAGGTGGCATCATGCTGCTGCTTTTTGGAACCATCGCAAGTGTGGGCGTTCAGAATCTGATACAGAACAAGGTAGACATGAATGAAACCCGCAATGTTATCATCATCTCTGTGATGCTGACGATGGGCTTGGGTGGCGCCGTTCTCTCATCCGGTTCCTTCGCCATTTCCGGCATCGGTCTTTCCGCCGTCATCGGCGTAGTTCTCAACCTCGTTCTTCCTAAGACGAAGAAGAAAGAGGCATAAATAAGGAAAAAGCTTTGAAAACGAGAT
>ENA-OPFF01000445-OPFF01000445.1-human-gut-metagenome-genome-assembly--contig:-NODE-445-length-9295-cov-1.474351_pt1 | contig 9295 bp, 7 predicted proteins | sample MGYA00241713_ERZ501558 | MGnify/ENA primary metagenome ERZ501558 (study PRJEB25962, sample SAMEA2042429) | human gut metagenome | biome: human gut; feature: human-associated habitat; material: faeces...
AACAAACCCAAACCAGGGGAAGACGATACGTTGACTTCGGGCACAATTACGATAGCTGTGGACGAGACATTCCGTCCCATTGCGGAAGAAGAATTGCAGGTATTCCATGCATTAACGCCGGATGCTACCGTGCATCCAGTTTATTGCAGTGAAGTGAAAGCCATGAAACTTTTGTTGGCGGACAGTGTACGTTTGGCTATAACCACGAGGCAACTGACTCGACAGGAAATGGCATTTTTCAATGACAAGAAATTCTTTCCTGTATCTGTAAAGATGGCAACGGATGGTTTAGCTTTGATAGTAAACAAGCAAAATGCAGATTCATTAATTACAGTTGAACAATTTAAGGAGATACTGACGGGGAAAATTACTGACTGGAAACAGTTGAATCCTGATTCCCGTCTAGGTGCGCTTCAACTGGTATTTGATAATCCCAATTCGAGCACCGTACATTATGTACTCGACTCGATCTGCGGTGGTAAGCCTCTATCGGAAGATTTGAAGGCACAAAAAACAAATCCGGAGGTGATTTCGTATGTGGCTAAAACCCCCGCAGCTTTAGGGGTTATCGGTGTCAACTGGATAGGAAATCCTGCGGATAGTACGCGACTCTCTTTTAATGACGCCATTCGGATAATGGCTGTCAGTCGTGCGGATTCGGCTACAGTGGAAAATAGTTTCAGGCCTTATCAAGCTTATCTGGCTTTGAACCAGTATCCGCTCACTCGCAATGTGTACATTTTACTCAATGATCCTAAAAGTGGTCTGCCCAGTGGTCTGACTTCTTTCCTGACAGATTTCCGGGGACAGCGTATCATCTTGAAATCAGGACTGGTACCTGCTACGGCTGCTGTGAGGATTGTAGATGTAAAAGAGGAATATAAATGAACAAAAAAGAAGAACCATGAAGAAATTAGTATTAATCGTGATGAGCTTGTGCCTGGCTGTAACCATGTGGGGACAGAAATCGCCGGGTAGTGAATGGTCGCTACAGGTGAAGCAGGCTGCCACGATGATAAAGGAGGATCCAGCAAAAGCTTCTGAGGCTTTTGATGAATTATTGAAAGGTAAGAATAAGAAGAATGCCTTTTTGTTGGTAGAGATAGGCCGGGCTTATCTAGATCAAGGGAAAACGGCAGAAGCTGCCGAATATGCGCAACGCGCTAAAGATATAAACAGTAAATGTGCTGTGGCTTATCTACTGAGTGGTGATATAGCATTGAATTTGAATGATGTGAATAAAGCTAGCAGCGATTACAATCAGGCTATTTATTTGGATGAGGACTGTAGTGAAGCTTATTTTAAATATGCACAGGTATATAAAGGCGTAGACCCTCAACTGTCATTGGATATGTTGATGCGCTTACAGTCCAAAACTCCGGAGGATAATCGCATCAGTAAGGAACTGGCGGATGTATATTATACTATGGGGCAATATGGTAAGGCAAAAGAAGCATACGAAAATTATCTGAAAGTAGGTACTCCCACTGAGCAGGACTATACCCGCTATGCCATGCTGTTATATCTGAATAAAGATTATGCACAGTCTTTGGATATGGTGAAGAAAGGTTTGGAACTTGCACCAGAAAATCATGTGCTGAAACGTCTGGCAATGTATGATTATTTAGAATTAAAAGACTATAAGACAGGATTGGAAGCTGCTGCTACATTCTTCGCTAATCCCGGTAATCCGGATTATGTATACTTGGACTATGTTTATTTCGCTCGTTTACTGGAAGCGGACAAGCAATACGAAGAAGCAGTGGTACAATTTAACAAAGCATTGTCTATGGATAAGTCCCATACGGAAATTTATAAAGATATCTCTGATGTGTACGAGAAGAAACGTGATTTTCCGAAAGCGATAGAAGCTTATAAGAATTATCTGGATGAAATGAAAAGCTCCCCGGATATTAGTGATCTCTTTTTATATGGTCGTTTGAACTATTATGCTGCTACCGATTCGGCTTATCAGGATAAACAACCGACATATTTGGCTGAAGCCGATACTATTTTTGCACAGGTGGCTGTTAAAGTTCCTGATAACTATTTGGGAAATTTTTGGCGTGCCCGTGTTAATTCTTTGCGTGATCCTGAAACCACTCAGGGACTGGCAAAGCCGTATTATGAGGCTGCACTGAGTATTCTGGAACAGAAGCCTGATGCTACTAAATCAGTGTTGGTGGAATGTAACAGCTATTTGGGATATTATTATTTTGTAAAAGAAGATTATAACCAGTCAAAACTGTATTGGAATAAGATATTGGAAATTGATCCTGGAAACGAAACTGCTACTAAAGCACTAGGAGGAATTAAATAGTCCTTCTTTTTTCATTTATCATTTGAGTTGAGCGGACAGTACTTGGTTGCCGCCCGCTTAATTCGTTTAACGGTTAATGAATATTAAAGATGAGTCATTCTTCTTGTTTATTCAAATAAACTATATATATTTGTAGTATACTAATGAACTAGTACACTAAATAACTAATAAAAACATAAACACAATGATGATTGAAATAAAGAACTTATCTTTCAGTTATGGAAAGAAAAAACAGAGTGTCTTTAATGACCTCTCGTTGACGCTGGATAAAGGTTCAGTTTACGGTCTTTTAGGAAAGAACGGTACAGGTAAATCTACTTTGCTCTATTTAATGACAGGTTTGCTTCGTCCTCAGGCCGGACGGGTGCTTTACAAAGGGGTGGATGTTTCCATGCGCTATCCCCTGACTTTGCAGGATATGTTTCTAGTGCCTGAAGAGTTTGCTTTGCCATCAGTCAGTTTGAAACGATACTTAAAACTGAACACACCGTTCTATCCGAATTTTAGCAATGAGCTTTTGAATGCCTGCCTTCATGATTTTGATATGAATGAAGATATTCATTTGGGTGAACTTTCGATGGGGCAGAAGAAGAAAGTATTTATGTGCTTTGCATTAGCTACCAATACCTCTTTGTTGGTAATGGACGAGCCCAGTAATGGATTGGATATTCCTTCTAAAAGTCAGTTTCGTAAAGTAATCGCTTCGGGCATGACCGATGAAAAAGCAGTCATCATCTCTACGCACCAGGTGAGAGATATTGACAGCCTGCTGGATCATGTGGTTATTATTGATGGAACCCGCGTATTATTGAATGAATCGGTAAAGACGATCTGTGAGAAACTTTATTTTGTAGAGCAAGGAATGAATGAATCGACGGATACAGCATTGTATGTTCAGCCGTCCGTCCAGGGAAACAGCGTAATTTTTCCGAATACATATAATGAGGAAACGAATCTGAACTTGGAAGTATTATTTAACGCTATGCTGACAGAGAGAGAGAAAATGCAATTTCTGTTTAACAAGTAATACAAACACACTATGGATACGAATAAATTCTTTAGCTTTTCGCGTATTGCAATGGTCATGAAACGCGAAATTATGGAAAATTGGAAAACAAATCTTTATCGTCTGATCGGGATTTATGCCGGATTTTTATTGGTGATGGTGTTCACAATGTCGAAACAGGCGTCGTCGTATAGTGATCCTCAGGTGGCTTTTCAGCATTACTGTTCTAATGTGCTGGGGGCGTTTGTTCTTATTATCGGTATTTTCGGCATTGTCTATGCTGCCAACATTATGGAGAACATGATTACCAAAGAAAAACGCATCGCTTTTCTGATGCTTCCGGCAACCATGATAGAGAAATTTGTGGCACGGTTCTTAACTGTTACGGTAGGACTGGCGGTGGCTGTCTTTGTTGCGGCGTCATTGGCGGAAATTACCCGTTATCTGTTACTCCCTTTATTTAATGTACCTGAAACATTCCATCAATCTGTTTTATATAACCTTCTTTCCATGGCTTCGGTAGATGGTGAGCAGATATATAGGGGATCAGGCTATGCTATGAATATGCCGTACCAGAATTGGTTGGGTGAGCTGTGCGGATGGGCTTTCTTGGTGTGGTCACATTCACTTTATATTCTAGGAGGTAGTTATTGGTACAAGAAACCTTTTTTCAAGACATTGGGTACATTGATGCTTATTTCTATTCTGTTTTCTGTTTTATCGGTGCACATTCTTTCATGGATAGGAGATGACAATATGCGCAGTTTTTCTGAGTGGCTGGAAACTAATTTCCAGTGGATGACATTAAACAAGTTACTTTCGTTAGGAGTAGCGTTTTTCAGTGCATTCACTATGTTTAACTGGTGGCTGAGTTACCAGCTTTTTACCCGTTCGCAAGTTGTTAAACCTAAATTCCGTTTGCTATGAAATTTAAAGAAAGTAAATCCATTTACTTGCAGATAGCTGACCGGATATGTGATGAAATCCTGCAAGGACAATATGCCGAGGAAGGGCGTATTCCGTCTGTCAGAGAATACGCCGCCACGGTGGAGGTGAATGCAAATACAGTGGTCCGTACGTATGATTACCTTCAAGGACAAGAGATTATTTATAATAAACGCGGTATTGGTTATTTTGTATCGGCAGGGGCTAAAGACCGGATTATCACTTTGCGTAAAGATATGTTTCTGCATGAAGAATTGCCGGAGTTTTTCAGACAAGTGAGTGCATTGGATATTCCCATAAAGGAAATAGAGAAGATGTACAAGGAATATCTGACCCAACAATAACACAACACATATATGGAACAATGCAGACATGGCATCGGTTGAATAAAGAAATCCCGGCAGAGTGGCGCTCGTCGGGATTTCTTGTATTTGTTCACTTGTTTGCTATAAAAATAGTAGTCCAGTATAACCATTCGGTTGCAGCTCGAAGGATATCGGGGTTGATGGATCGGATATTATCTTTAGGATGATGGTAATAGCCACCTCCTAATGCCCATAAATCAATGCATGGATAACCGGCTTTCATAAAAACAGCACCATCTGTACGAGGACGAGTCAGGAAATGAGTTTCATTAGTGAACAGACGTCGATGCACATACATAGCATTGGCTTTTTGGGACAGTTTGGCCAATTCGGGGTATTTATAGTGGTAGTTCGCCCCTAACATCTGGCCTACACCCACCTGCTCCAGATTCAGGATTGCTATTACTTTATCCTTTGGTACAAGAGGATGATTAGTATAATAAGTGCTACCGGTGAGTCCGGCTTCCTCGCCGTCCACACTCATGAAAATGATGCTGCGTTTGGGTTTTATCTTTGATTTTGCCAGTGCTTCGGCTACTCCCAGCATGGCGGCGGAGGAAGAATTGTTGTCATTCGCTCCTTCAATAAGGAAAGGAATCATTCCCAAGTGGTCCAGATGGGCGGAAATGATTACATATTCATTGCATAGTATAGGATCACTGCCTTTGATCATGCCCAAAATATTTTTTCCAGTAGCATTGGGATTATAGGTAGCATTCATTTTGATGTGGGCTCTCTTTCCGGTATGGAAAGAGGCAGGCTTCTGAGTCTTATAAATCTGCCGGATAGTCTCTTTATAAGTCTTGCCTGTTCCCCTGAAAATATCATTAACCACAGTGTCTGTAACATGACAATAGACAAATCCTGGATTATAGGGGGCATTTGGACCGGGAACCCATTTGTATAACAAGCCTGCCGCACCATGGGCTGCAGCGTTGTTCAGCTTGGTCTGGTGCAAAGTATGTTTGTACCACATGGCCAGTGAATCGGGGTTACGGCTTATATTGGGTGTTTCTCCCTCTATCAGCACAATCTTGCCTTTTACATCTATATCTTTGTAATCATCATATGCTAATTCGGGTGCTGTAACGCCAAATCCGGCGTATACCACATCGGCTGTCACTTCTCCGTTACTGGTCATTCCTCCGGCAAACCAACCATCTGCCCAAGGGTATGTCTTGGAGATCCATACAGTTTTTTTCTTGTCTTGGGTGACAGGAAATAGGATATCCATAGTGCTTCCCGGTTGTATCTCTACACAAGGGTGGGGGAATAGCTGTATGTAGGAACCATTCTCACCACCGGGTATCAGTTCCCACTCTTTAAAATATCCTTTTACGATATCTACAGCTTTAGCCATTCCGGGCGAACCTGCGAGTCGTCCCTCCAAGGCTGGGTCTGAAAGTTGCTTTACATAACCGAAAATCTTTTCGGTAGTGATGTTACGATGCATGGCATCAAGGTACATTTCTTCATCAGTCATGGTGGCTGTTCTTTTTTGGGCGGATGAGGACAGAGAGCCCAATGCTAGAATTGCAGATAACAGAAGGATTCCTTTTTTCATGTTGTTCTATTGATTTAAGATTTGGTTCTAAAGATAAAAAGAAAAGATCAGATTCCTGTTTATCTTCTGGTAAAAATCTTAAGTTCATATTTCTTGATATAAATCAAACCGTTGCATCGTGAAAAGTCCGTACCTTTGCACCCCGAAAATCAAAGATGATAAGTGGACGTAATTCAAGAACCGAGGAGCATACGAAAGAACCTAGCCAGACTGGCGGTTCCTATTTTCATTGAAACATTACTGATTATGATGCTGGGTGCAGTGGATACCGTGATGCTGAGTCAGTATTCAGACAATAGTGTGGCTGCTGTAGGGGTGGTCAACCAGCTCATTATGTTTGCTTTCCTGATATTTGAGGTGATCAATATAGGAACTTCCGTACTCTGTTCGCAATATTTGGGAGCAAGAATGCACAAGAATATGGTGCAGGTGGTGGGAGTATCATTGATACTCAATCTGGCGTTCGGTTTATTCGTTAGTGCCATTTTACACTATGGAGCCACTTTCCTGTTGTCCATGATGGGGCTTCGTTCCGAACTGATGGAATATGGAGTGAGTTACATGGAGATAGTAGGGGCATTCGCTTTTTTTCAAGCCATATCTCTGACTATTTCTGCCTCTTTGCGCAGTGCCAATAAAGCAGTTTATCCCATGATGGTAACGGTAGTTGTAAATATTCTGAATATCATTGGTAACTATTCGCTGATTTTTGGTAAGTTCGGTATGCCGGCTTTGGGAGTGGAAGGTGCTGCTATTTCTACTGCATTTGCCCGAGGGGTATCTATGGTGATACTTTTTGTGATTCTTTTCCGTAAACATATTCCCAGATTTCCGTTATCCTATTTTTGCCCCTTCCCGTTTGTCGAGCTGAAAAACCTGTTGAAAATCGGAGTCCCTTCGGCCGGAGAAAATATGTCCTACAGTTTCTCTCAGGTAGTATTGACCTATTTTATTAATATGTTGGGGAATGAAGCGCTGGCTACTCGTACCTATGTGGTGAATATAGTGATGTTCGTTTATTTGTTTGCTATTGCCATGGCACAAGGCGGAGCCATCTGTATCGGACATCTGGTAGGTGAAAGGAAAATTCATGCAGCCTATCTGTTAGGCAAATATGTGATGCGTATTTCTATTTTGGTTTCTTTAGTTTTATCCTGTATCTGGGCTTTGATGGGGCATACCTTGTTTAGCTGGTTGACAGATAATCCGGAAATTATCCGTCTGGGTACTATTATCCTGTTTATTGATGTGATTTTGGAAGTGGGCCGGGCTATTAATATTTATGCGACGAATGCTTTACGTGCAACGGGTGATGTGAATTATCCGTTTTATGTAGGATTTGTTGTTCAGTGGAGTGTTGCCGTAGGTTGTGGTTTCTTGTTCGGTATTCATTGGGGATGGGGACTGGTAGGTATGTGGTGTGCATTTGTGCTGGATGAAAATCTTCGTGGTATTATCTTTGTACAGCGTTGGAACAGTCTGAAATGGACTAAAAAGGGATTTGTGAAATAAATCTTCATTTTCGCAAACTTTATGCATCTTCAGACCGTTAAACTCAAGAAAAAGAATTAATTTTGCAGTCTGATAATTATCAAAGAATATAATATGGAGCTCGATTTACTCACGGCAATATCACCTATTGACGGTCGATACAGAGGAAAAGCGGGAGCTTTGGCCTCTTATTTTTCTGAATTTGCACTCATCAAGTACCGTGTGCAGGTAGAAATTGAATACTTTATCACTCTGTGTGAACTACCGTTGCCACAGCTGAAAAGCTTTGATCATGCACGTTTTGCATCGCTTCGTGCTATCTACCAAAACTTCTCGGAAGCCGATGCCGGACGCATTAAGGAAATAGAGAGTGTTACAAACCACGACGTTAAAGCTGTAGAATATTTCATTAAGGAACAATTTGACAAGTTGGGCGGAATGGAAGAATACAAGGAGTTTATCCACTTCGGCCTTACTTCTCAGGACATTAATAATACGTCAGTGCCTTTGTCTGTCAAAGAAGCGCTGGAACAAGTATATTATCCGCAGATTGAAGAACTGATTGCGCAGCTGACTGCTTACGCAGAAGAATGGGCGAATATCCCGATGTTGGCAAAGACTCACGGACAGCCTGCGTCTCCCACTCGTTTGGGCAAGGAAATCATGGTGTTCGTTTATCGCCTTAACCGTCAGTTGGCTGTGCTGAAGGCTTGTCCCATTACTGCTAAATTTGGTGGAGCCACAGGTAATTATAATGCGCATCATGTGGCATATCCGCAATATGACTGGAAAGCATTCGGCAATAAGTTTGTGGCAGAGAAACTCGGTCTGGAACGCGAGGAATATACCACTCAGATTTCAAACTATGACAATCTGGGAGCTATCTTTGATGCCATGAAACGCATTAATACCATAATGATTGACATGAACCGCGATTTCTGGCAGTATATCTCTATGGAATATTTTAAGCAGAAAATCAAGACGGGTGAAGTCGGTTCGAGTGCCATGCCGCACAAAGTGAACCCTATCGACTTTGAAAATGCGGAAGGAAACTTGGGAATGGCCAATGCTATATTGGAGCACCTTTCTTCTAAACTGCCGGTTTCGCGCTTGCAGCGTGATTTGACAGATTCTACAGTGTTGCGCAATGTAGGTGTACCTTTCGGACATATCATCATTGCCATTCAAAGTTCATTGAAGGGATTGCGTAAGCTGCTGCTGAATGAACATAAGATTTATGAGGATTTGGATAACTGCTGGAGTGTAGTGGCAGAAGCTATTCAAACCATTCTTCGCCGGGAGGCTTATCCGCACCCGTATGAGGCACTGAAAGCGTTAACACGTACTAATCAGGCTATTACCGAATCGTCTATCAAAGAATTTATCGAGACATTAAATGTCGGTGAAGAAATAAAAAAAGAGCTGCGTGAGATTACGCCGCACAACTATACAGGCATTTAAAACGTTATTTATTTAAAGTAAAAAAAGAAACAGAGCCCGAGAGGGCGTTATACATTAATTTAATTAAAGAGAAATCATGAGTACAGAAAATGAAAACAGACAAGAAGGTTCTGTAAACGAAGAAATCCAGAATGTCAGCCGTG
>ENA-OPFF01000479-OPFF01000479.1-human-gut-metagenome-genome-assembly--contig:-NODE-479-length-8703-cov-1.589385_pt1 | contig 8703 bp, 5 predicted proteins | sample MGYA00241713_ERZ501558 | MGnify/ENA primary metagenome ERZ501558 (study PRJEB25962, sample SAMEA2042429) | human gut metagenome | biome: human gut; feature: human-associated habitat; material: faeces...
GTATAGTAGCATACGAAATAGGGATCAAGAATTTGGTTGCCGGAATACAGACAGATTCCGCCCAACGTTTAATAATAGGCGCAAAAATCACGACCACCGGCGTATTATTGAGAAAAGCAGAAACAAAAGAAATAACGGGCAGCATACGTGCCTGCGCCTTCATGACCGTTGTTTTCTCTTGAGGCAGAAGTTTCTTTATCAACTGTCCCAACGCTCCCGATTGCCGGACTCCTTCACTGATCAGGAAAAGCAACGCTACGGTAATCATCCCTTTATTACTGAATCCCTCCAAGATCTCTTTCGGAGTTAATATACCGAAACAAAGAAAGAGTACAGTAACAGAGAACAGAATCATTCCGGGACGCATTTTATCAAGGACTAGCGCAGTCACCATCCCTATTAATCCAAAAAACACAATAATCATTTTAAATGTCAGCATCGTTTCCGGGTATTAATTTCGTTTAACGATAAACCAAGGATTCAGCAAGTCCGGCTTGTTATATTTCAACGGTTCTTTTTGTCCCGCCTGATATATTTCTGCTCCGGATGCCTTAGCTATGGCATGACCGGCCGCCGTGTCCCACTCCATAGTAGGGGCAAAACGGGGATATTCATCGGCCAGTCCCTCACAAACCCTGCAAATCTTGATGGAACTGCCCACAGATACCAACTCCACATGAGGGTATATCTTTCGCTTTTCCTTAATATACTCTTCTGTTTCGGCCGACAGATGGGAACGGGAAGCGACCAGAACAAAAGTTTCATGCGTTCCGGCACACGGCATACGAAATGCCGATGCCTTCATTTCTTCCAGTGAACGGTCTGCACGTCCGGTCACTCCTTCCATTTTATAAGCGCCGGTTGTCAGTTCACCCCAATAAAGCGTTTCTTTGACAGGAACATAGATCACTCCAAAAACAGGAATTCCTTCTTTTACTAAAGCAATATTGACAGTAAATTCCCCATTTCGTTTTATAAATTCCTTTGTTCCATCCAAGGGATCGACTATCCACAACGTATCCCATTGTGCCCGTTTCTCGTAAGGCAAATGCTTTCCTTCCTCACTCAATACCGGATAGTCTGTTTCCTGCAAATAAGTCATAATGATTTCATGCGCCTTACGGTCTGCAAGAGTCAGTGGAGAATTATCGGCTTTCCTTTCAACCTGAAAATCAGAAGAAGGATCATTATAAACGTTCAGAATTTCCTTACCGGCGGCTAAAGCCGCATCCATCGCTTTTAATATATATTCAGTCTGCATAGTGTTTACTTCCATTAAAATGCTTCTGTCATATTGAAATAGAACAAACTTTGGTCATTGGCAAAATTACGTCCGAAATCCAGACGTACATTCATACGCGGCTGCACCTCGATACGAAGTCCCACACCGGCATTGGGAAGCACTCCTTCAATCTTACCCATGGTAGGCCCCATAAAACCGCACCCTCCCCAAGCAACAAAACCCAAATGATGCAACATACGCTTTACCCATGTACTTTTATCCGTATTGAACATCTGACGATATTCGGCAAGCACCACATGAGAGGATTTATCACGATACTGCCCCATATAATATCCACGAAGATCAAAAGGAGTGCCACTTAAAGCATATTGGTTCATAGGAACATCACCAAACACATTCTTGGTTTGGGCAGTCCAAGCTATAACTTTTCTATTTCCTACCCTTTTGTATTGGCGGTAGTCCATTTCCAAGCGGTAAAAGTTATTATCTCCTCCCAAAAACTTCTGGTACATCAGCCCACGAAAATCCAGATAAATGCCCTTATAAGCATTAGCAGGAATATCCCGGCTGTCATAAGTCAGCAGAAATCCTACCCCCGAACTGAAATTAGAATATCCGTGAGCAGTACCTCCCAACCTTTTATAATCAGACTGATCTACCAAATATTTGGCAGGCTCGGACATTTTATCATAACTCAAGTCAATCTGGGGACCGGCAAAGAAATTACTTTTACCCAAACGGAATAAAAACCACGGATTAATCTGGAAACCGCTATAACGATATTCACTGGTAGAGTCACTGCGCTCATAATGCTTATTGGTAGCATAGCCGATACCATAAAAATTCTCCAATGTATTCTTGTAAGTGAATTTTCCAAAAATACGGAATTTATCATTCTTGAAAAACAACTGAGGTTTCACCATCAGATTCAAGCCCCCCTCGAACATTACCGCAACAGCCATCGGCAACACAGAACGTTTCTGCAAGGTATCCGACGGATTCATACGAAATGTAACAAGAGCACTACCTCCTATTAACGCACCAAAGTCCGGAGTATAACTCGGTCCTCCCAATATATTATAATGTATATTGCGCTTAGCCACCTTCTGGCGTCTTAATTCTTTTTTTGAAAGTTGATGAATGGTGGTATCCTCAGGATTACTACCTATGTCACTTCCTTGTGCCGCCATATTCAAAGAACAAAACAGGCACAGGACCAAGCTAAGTAATGTTATTTTCATATAATAGTTTATTGTCTGCCCAAAGTCCTTACTCAAAAAAACTTTCTACGGCAAATGAGTTTTCAAAAGTACAAAAGTCCTGCCAAAGAATAACGGTGTATTGAATTTGTTTTTATTTAGTTCAAGAATCTTCACGTTCTTTATAACGTAACAATGCATCAATATGCCAATGTGTCAATTGCCATGTGGACATAGCGCAGCACATTGGCAAATCAGCACATTAGCAAATTATTTAAACAGCTTTTCCAAATCATCTTCATTAATAACAGAAAGAACCGTTTTACCATCCGGAGTATAATTAGGGGTAGCCACAGCAAATAAGCCATCCACCAAACCAGTCATTTCTTCATTCGTCAACACTTGTCCGGGAACAATTGCCGTCGCTTTTGCCAAAGTCAATGCCAAAATACTCTGCACCTCTTCTTTTACTTTGCCACCTTTTTCCATAGCAGTGTGCACCATATTTTGGATCAAGTCTATCGGGTTAAGGCCTTCAATACCTGCAGGAACACCGTTTATGGCATAACTTCCTCCTCCCAAATCAGTCAGTTCAAATCCTAGGAAAGACAAGTCTTCCATAATTTCCTGCAAAATAGCAACTTCGGAAAGTGGAAACTGTACAATGTCTGGAAACAACATTCCTTGAGAAATACCTTGACGACGACTTATCTGATCTATATACTTGTCATATAAAATACGGATATGGGCACGCTGCTGATCAATGATCATTAAGCCGGACTTTACAGAAGTCAAAATAAAACGTCCTTTAAACTGATAATGCTGGCCGGATTTCTCACTGACTGAAGAGTCCTCCACATGATCATACAATCCGGGATTTTCCTCCGCAGGAGAAGCCTCTTCCGCCCTATAATCATTCTCGTCAGGATGAAAGTTTTGAGAAGAAGCATGACGTTCCAGTCCCGCATACAGTTGTTCCCAGTCCTTACTAGGCTTTGAATAAGAGGAGGGAGGAGCAGCCGAAACATTAAAAGGATTATAATCAGGATTATAAGTCGTCTTTGGTGGCTGTATACCAGTGTATGGAGATGCATCAAAGGCTGGAATATCCGGCATTCCCTCCGTATCAAAATCAATGGAAGGTACCGCATTGAACTTACCTAGAGTTTCTTTCACGGCAGCTGCCAATATCTGCCAGATGGCTTGCTCGTTCTCAAACTTTATCTCTGTTTTAGTAGGATGTATGTTCACATCAATATTAGCAGGATTCACCTCAAAATAAATGAAATAAGATACTTGCTCACCCACGGGAACCAACTGCTCGTATGCATCCATGATAGCCTTATGAAAATAAGGATGGCGCATATATCGCCCGTTTACAAAAAAATATTGGCGGGCTCCTTTCTTACGGGCTGTTTCAGGTTTTCCTACAAACCCGGAAACACGGACCATTGTAGTATCTACATCCAGCGATAACAACTCCTGATTTATTTTCTTTCCGAAAACTCCCATGATACGTTGGCGCAACTGAAGTGCAGGAAGATTGAACAGTTCCGCCCCATTATGGTGCAAAGTGAAAGACACCTCCGGATTAACCAATACAATCCGTTCAAACTCCGTCAATATATTACTCAGCTCCGTCTGATTCGATTTCAAGAACTTACGACGCGCCGGCACATTAAAGAATAAATTCTTCACACTGAAGCTACTGCCTTTCGGGCAAGAAACCGCCTCCTGTCCCTCTACCTTGGAGCCGGATATCGTCAACATCGTTCCCAATTCCTCCCCTTCCATACGAGTACGAAGCTCCACCTGAGCCACAGCAGCAATAGAAGCCAAAGCCTCTCCACGAAATCCCATGGTATGCAAAGCAAATAAATCAGCAGCTTCACGAATTTTAGAAGTCGCATGGCGCTCAAAAGACAAACGTGCATCTGTTTCCGACATACCTTTTCCATCATCAATCACCTGAATGGAAGTCTTTCCTGCATCCACTACCAACACGTCAACGTGCTGAGCACCTGCGTCGATAGCATTCTCCACCAATTCTTTAATCACTGATGCAGGACGCTGAATCACCTCTCCCGCTGCTATCTGATTGGCAACGGAATCCGGCAGCAAACGGATAATATCGCTCATATATCTTATAAACTTACGTAATTAAAAAGTAAACTCACCGGTCACCAGGTAATGCAAAATATACAACAAAACCAAAATGGCCACAAACAAAGCTCCATAAGTCATCGGCTTACGCCCGCTTTCTTTTCTGCGTTTTAAATGCTTGGTACCTTGAACGAACTTTCCACGGATATCTTCCGGAGAAAATTCTTTGGGAGGAAGCATACCCAAATCGCGTTTAGCTTTCTCCTCCAGTTTCTGCAGCTTCTCCTTCCGTTCATCCACATAAATATATTGATGGTTGAAACGGCGGGGCTTTTCCATCTTAAACATTCCCATAGCTATTTCTTTTTATTAAATAAATTATGATTGGGCAAAGGAACAGCACTCCGATTGCTCTTCTTCAACTCCTGACCAGCTTTCTTTCCACGCCACTCAAAGATATCCTCTTTATCAAGCGGACGGATATAGTCAAACCACACAAAGTTATCCAACTTCATCTTCTCCGGCGGACGTTGGAGCATAGGATAAAGAGTACCGTTCGATTTCGGACTCATAATCATTTTTTTCATCTTCCGGTTTTCCAGAAACATATTCAGCAGACTGGTTTCAGAAACATTCATTCCAATCAGCGTACTGTCGCTTTCCATCGGATAATATACCAGACGAACCGAACCGATCACATCTACTTTGCGCATCTCACCGCCTTGAAACCAAGCCTTCATCTCTTTTCCTGTCACCTGATTATAACTAGTAGAATCCAGTTGCTCTACAGACAAAGCCTGGTTCTGAATATGCGCCCAGTCTATCGTACTGTCATTCATATAAATCATGATTTTCTCTCCCAACAACTGCTGGTTGTTATTCCACAGTATAGGGTCATAATACATGATCAAGCAACTATCCTTAGAGGAAAAGACCAACGAGTCACATACCCCCTGCACATCCGCGCGATACATACGCACTTTATGATACGCCCGCGTTTCCCGGAACATAGAATCAGTATTCAAATAATAGGTATACATTTGCAATGTATCGGCATGCATAAACAAACTGTCACCTTGTGAATAATCCACTGCCACCGCTTTTTTAGTAGCAAAAGCATACTTGGTCAATTCATTATAATAACAATAATCACCAGTCAGCATATTCTTGTTTACTGTATCTGTCATGATCACATTATCAAACGCCTCCCCGTATCCTTTTACACGATCATAAAACAGACTGTCTCCAGTCAAACGCTTCCCCTCATTGGTCAGCACGGAACGGTCCAACAATTCTGCCTGCCCTATCTGAGTATTATAAAAACCCAATTCTGAATAAATATGGTTAGCATCACTGACAATATCAGACGGGCCAAGGATATTAGCAATTTTGGTTGCTGTGCTGTATCGTAATGTATCGGAAGTCAAAGTAAACTTAGGATTGACCAACTTCACATCATAATTGAACACAGATATTTTGGTAGCCGGACTATATTCCCCCCATTCCGAAGTCAATACATTCTCCTCGTCCATCAATGTCCCGCCATCAAAGTAGTATCCCAAATTATAAATACGATCGTAGTTTAAACTATCTGTCAACAAAGTCGTGTTCTTGTTTTCCATACGCACATTATAGCGTACCTGGGCAATCTGGGTATTCCCGTCATAAAACAAATAGTCCCCATACAGAAACAAGGTATCCCCCTGCACCATCTTCACATTGTCAAAAGCTTCCAGCGAATTCGTTTTCTCATAGAAACAGGCACTGTCACAATACATATATACACTGTCGTGACGGAACGCAACGTTTCCAATCAGAATCTGTGCATCCGGGTCTGGATTCAACGGACTTTTCTTCAACACATCCGAATGCAACAGATACACCTTACTTTTAGCCGGTTTCTGTTCCCCTTTTTTAGCTGGTCTCACTTGAGCCAGCAAGCAAAAGCCGAACAGGCACAGGACACTTACCACAAGTATCCTATGCCTGCCCGAAGAGTATTTATTCTTTCTTTTTCCAAGCATATACTTTATACACTACATTATTTCTTTACCCAACCTGGATATTTGAAATCACATTTCTGCCACTTCTCATTAATACGCACATAGGTATGTTTTTGTTTATCCTTGATCCACTTGTCAAGTTTTTCTTCACTGCGTTTTTCCATCACGATGCCTTTCAGGCGTTGGTAGTCTTCCGTAATGGTTGCCTTATGCCCGTTCAAGCGGGTTTTCAATTTCACGATAGCGCAAATTTCCTTTCCTTTTGCATTAATCATGGTAAAAGGTTTGGAAATTTCCCCCACATTCATGCCTTCCACCATCTTTGCAGCCTCTTGTGACACCTGTGCCAATTGTTGCATTTCAAAACGCGCCGTACCAGTCTGCGGATTCGCCATCAAACCATGGTTGTTACGCGTATCCTTATCGTGAGAGATATAAGTAGCGGCATCATCAAAAGTAAATTTCTCATTACGGATATCATTGGCAATAGAATCCAAACGTAACAAAGCTGCTTCCAGATCTTTTTCATCCACTTTCGGTTTTAACAAGATATGGCGGGTATTGATACGGTCACCACGTTTTTCGATCAACTGGATAATATGGAAGCCGAATTCAGACTCCACAATCTTGGATACCTTGTTAGGATCTTGCAGATTGAATGCCACATTCGCATATTCAGGTACCAACTCAGCCCTGCCCATAAATCCGAGTTCACCACCACGACGGCGTGAACCTTCATCTTCCGAATACAGACGCGCCAAAGTAGAGAAAGCTATTTCACCGGAAGTAACACGTTCCGTATAGTCACGCAAAGTCTTCTTCACACGCTCAATTTCTTCCTGCGGAATCTTAGGTTCCATAGTAATGATCTGCACTTCTACCTGAGTAGGAATAAAAGGAATACTGTCTTGAGGAAGATCCTTGAAATAACGACGGACTTCGGCTGGAGTAATCTTGATATCCCCCACAATCTGCTGCTGCATTTTCTGTACCGTTTTTCCATCACGTATATTCTCGCGGAGCATTTCGCGTATTTGTGTAGAAGTCTTATTATAATATTCTTCTACTTTTTCCTTAGAACCAATCTGATCAATCAGCCAATTTGTACGTCTTTCCACATCACTGATAATTTCCTGTTCGGAAACCTCAATACTATCCAACTTTGCCTGATGCAGGAATAATTTCTGCACAGCGATTTCTTCGGGTATTACACAATAAGGATCGCCTTCAAATCTGCGTCCATTATACAGGGCATCCATGCGTGCCTCTTCCACATCTGATTTCAAAATAGCTTCGTCACCTACTACCCAAACTACCTCATCAATTACATTGTCCTGTGCATAAGTTACCACGTTGGCAAATACTGCCAGGACAAGGGTAACAATAAATCTAAAGTTCACAAACTTCTTCATTCTTTGTATTTAATAATTGTATATAATCTTCTTTTTGTTCACAGCCTGCTGATACAGGTCGTTCTTCACTTGTTCCATAAAGTTCACCCGTTTCTGATTGACCAGTAAATCCTTCACTTCCGACCGTGCAAACTCATACGGTTTTTCTTCGCCTGCTCCGCGATAATCGCTCACATTGAGGAAATAACAAAATGCCGTATCTTTCAGCTCCACTTGCCGATGCTTGTTTATGTATTCTTCCGGTGCCGCCTCTTTCAATGGAATCAGATCCAGCACATCCGTTACCGGAACCCATTTATTGTAAAAGTATTCATACTTCACCGCATTCTGCAAACTATATTTTTCCAGGCTCTCCACAGCGTCCTGTTTCTCAGTCTTATACCATCTGCGAACATTGTTCAGCTGAGGTGCTGTCAACGGAACTTTAATAAACAGTCCCTTAATCAGCGGAGATTCCAGTTTAAACAAATCCTTGTTTTTCTCATAATAATCCGCAATCTCCTGCTCCGAAATATCACTCGTCAGTTTCTGGTTTATCAGTTCCTGCTGATAAGTATGCATGATCAAAGCTTTCCGGTAATTCTCCACCAGCTTATCTACATCCACATTATCCGGGATATTATTCGCTGCTTTTTCATACAACAAAATCTCCTCCGCCCAGCTACGAATGTAATGCTCGGCGAAAAGAATACTATCATCTTTTGACAATCCGACCGGAAGCACGGACATCAAATCTTCTTTAT
>ENA-OPFF01000484-OPFF01000484.1-human-gut-metagenome-genome-assembly--contig:-NODE-484-length-8686-cov-1.976944_pt1 | contig 8686 bp, 4 predicted proteins | sample MGYA00241713_ERZ501558 | MGnify/ENA primary metagenome ERZ501558 (study PRJEB25962, sample SAMEA2042429) | human gut metagenome | biome: human gut; feature: human-associated habitat; material: faeces...
CTGTTCCTGACGGACGAACGGAAACTTTGCTTCCGTCTTCTGTGAAATACTGGAGTACATTAGATGTTTCCGGCATATCAAGAGCAGTCACCTTACCTTCAGCATCTGTCTGCTTCAGTGTCTTGTAGTCTTTGCTCAGAATCACTTTGGAACCACCCAGTTCTTTCGGAGGATTAGCACGGAAGTTTTCCATCATAGCCTTGATCTCCTCAGCACCGCTCTTACCCGGTTTCACCACGTTCACGGTAGTTTCCTTTGAGAATCCGTATTCTACATAGATTTCCATCAATACGTCATAAAGCGTCTTGCCCTGGTCTTTGGCCCAAGCACAGATTTCGGCCAGCAAGGAGCAGGCAGAAACAGCATCTTTATCACGGACAAAGTCTTCGGCCAGGAAGCCATAGCTTTCTTCACCACCACCGATATACTGCTGCTTGCCTTCGCTCAGACGGATTTCGCGAGCAATCCACTTGAAGCCGGTGTAGCAGTCGCGCATTTCAATCTTGTTCTTGTCTGCCACAGCCTTGATGAGTTCAGTGGTCACGATGGTCTTCACGATGAAGTCGTTCGGCTGCATCTTGCCCATTGCAATACGGTTCTTGATGATGTAGTACAAGAAAATGAGACAAGTCTGGTTACCATTAATAAGCACCCACTCGCCCTTATCGTCCTTGCAGGCCATACCGACACGGTCGGCATCCGGGTCACTTGCCATCACGATGTCAGCGTCAATCTTCTTGGCCAGCGCAATGGCCATGGAAAGGGCTTCGGCATTTTCGGGATTCGGAGAAACTACTGTCGGGAAATTACCGTCCTTCACCATCTGTTCGGGCACGCAGTTGATATTCTCAAATCCCCACTCCTTCAATGAGTCCGGAATGAGCACGCGGCCTGCGCCATGAAGCGGAGTATACACAATGCTGAGGTCTTTCTGGCGACGGATGACTTCGGGGTCGATGGAGATGGAGTGAACCATGTCCAGATAAACCTTATCCACTTCCTTGCCGATAATCTGAATCAAGTCCTTGTTGCCGTTGAACTTGATGTCGGCCACCGTCACCTTATTCACCTCGTCTATGATGGCTGTATCGTGCGGAGCGAGCACCTGCGCACCGTCATCCCAATAAGCCTTGTAGCCGTTGTATTCTCTGGGGTTGTGGCTGGCTGTAATGTTGATACCGCTCTGGCAGCCGAAGTGGCGAATGGCAAATGAAACTTCGGGCGTAGGACGAAGGTCATCAAAAAGATATACCTTGATGCCGTTTGCAGAGAAGATGTCGGCAGAAATCTTTGCGAACTTGTCGCTATTGTTGCGGCAGTCGTGCCCCACAACAACGGAAATATCCTTCTTTCCGGCAAAACATTTGTTCAGATAGTTGGACAAGCCCTGTGTTGCGGCACCTACGGTGTAGATGTTCATGCGGTTTGTACCGGCACCCATGATGCCACGCAGACCACCCGTTCCAAACTCCAGGTCTTTGTAAAAACTGTCTATCAATTCGGTTTTATCTGGATTTTCCAACATGCGTTTCACTTCTGCCTGAGTTTCGGCATCATATGCCGGGGTAAGCCATTTTTCGGCTTTCTCAGTCACCTGCTTAATCAGTTCCTGATTTTCCATAAGACTGTTATTGTTTTAAGGGTTAATATAAACTTTTTTGTAAGACACAAATGTAGAAGAATAAGTTCAAATATCCTAATTTTATTCAGGCATTTTATATCTGTCTCCCGTCTGCTTAACATACTCTTCAAGGAACTCCTTCGGGTATCCCGGGCGGATTACGCCTGCCGGCTGGCCGATGGAATTACGTTCGAATTGACCGTTTTTCATACGTTTGACAACGCCGTCATTATACTTTACGACAAGAAACTCGCCAAGACGTTTCCAAGTATCGAAAGTGCTTTGGGCAGTCATGTTCGTATAGTTGGTAAGGAATGCCTTTGCTTTGGCAGGGTCTTTTTCCAGCAGTTTGGCAGCAGCAGCCTCAACGCCTTCCTGCGCTTCGTTGAAGGTTGTCTCCAACTCTGTCTGAGTGGCACGCACGTCGCCCATCATCAAGTCATAACGGGGATAAACCATATTGGCCACCCAGTTGAAAATCCAGAAAGCGGAGTTCCAGGAGAAAGTAATGTAATCGGCGCCGTCCACACGGGTGTAGCATACGGGAACCTTGTCCGTACAGCAGTATACGGGCGTAAATACCGTCATGTTGGCATCATCTGTGCCGAACCACAATACTCCACCGATAGGATCGGGCAACTCGGAGCGCATCTGTGCCACGAATACGAAACCGCTCTGCTGGGTGGAGATGGGACGCTCATTGAAGTATTCCTGGTCATCCACCTTGAAAGAGAGTGGAGAAAGGCGGTACGGGGTATGATACGGGCCTGCGCCGAAATCTTTGCTGATGTCGAGAGGAGTACCTTCATAATGGTCGCGCATGGCGTTCTTCACATCCTGCACGGAAACCTTGCGGTTGGGCTTCACAAACAGAGGCATCGGAGTGTCCGTCTCACCCAATATATAAGGCAGGAACTCGTTGCCGCGGTCGGTAAACATATTGAAATAGCTCCATACGCGTGCCTCGCAATAGCGACGGGCACCGAAATCGAGCGGAGCGTAGGCATCGGCAAAGCTGAAATCCTTGTTCACACCGTCAAAATAGCCCTTCTCGCGTGCAAAAGAGATGACGTCGGGGGAGTACATACAGTTCTCCTTGTCGTTCATGTTGAACTGATGAATGCGGCTCTGGTTGGCATGAGCGGAGATACAATCATCGGGCACGCGGACAGCTACCCATACGGCACCGCGCACACCGGGTCCCTTGCCAATCATCTCCATAATCCATATTTCGTTGGGGTCGGCGATGGTGAAGGACTCGCCACTGCTGTAATAGCCATATTCCTGCACCAGTTCCGTCATCACCTTGATGGCCTCGCGGGCGGTGCGTGAGCGTTGCAGACCGAGGTAAATCAAACTGCCGTAGTCGATGATGCCGGTGGTATCCACCAGCTCGGGACGTCCACCGAATGTCGTCTCACCGATAGTGAGCTGGAACTCGTTCATATTGCCGATGACATTGTACGTCTGGCGAGCCTGCTCTATCTGCCCGAGGTATTTGCCGGTGTCCCACTCGTGTATGTCAATCAGCGTGCCTTTCTTGTGCATACCGGCAGGATAATGATATAACTCGCCGAACAAGCCATAGGAATCGGCAGAATAAGAAACGATGGTAGAACCGTCCGCGGAGGCGTTCTTGCCCACGATAAGATTGGTGCAGGCCAGTGCATTCGCCACGGCTGCCACAACAAACAAGACGGAAAGAGTCAGTCTTTTACTTTTCATACTTCTAAATTATAATGTTACTAAATATTTCAGTCTTTACCATACAAATTCAAACTGTCCGGTGGTACGGTTGCCACAGCCATCCGTCACCGTCATCTCCACCACATGCTTGCCGCCTTTCTCCACATGTTTCGGGTCGAGCTCGCACACCAGGTTACCACTGATGGAATTGGGCTTTCCAAACAAGGCATACTTCCCGTCAATCGTACCCCGATAGGTATTGATGCCGGTTTCCTTGTCCTTGGCCTTGAAGATGATTTTTCCCGTACGTCCCCATTGGGCTTGGTTCACGGGAGTTATCACCGGCGGAACCGTATCCACCGCCACGGTATAAGTCCCCAAATCCCGTATACGCACTTTCATGACACCATCCTCATACTTACCGCCGATACGGTATTTTCCACCGCGCGCCGTTACGCCCGCCACATAATATTTGGTCACATCCTCTACCGGACGCCGGCGCAAGCCGATACGCAAATCGCAGGCATTGTGCATAGGAATACGGGTATCGTTCAATTGATAGGTGAAAGCTATGTCGCCGCTATCAGCCCGCACGGAATAGTTCAGCAAGACATCATCGTAGAGCATTCCTTTCGGGATGACCAATTCCAGCCCCGGTTCCTGCAGATAGTTCACCTTGTCCCATTTGAGGGCATATTTCTCACGACATTCCACCGGAGCAATTATCGTCTTCTGTCCCTGGACTGTAAAGCGGACTTTAGAGGTATTTCCCAGCGCATCGCTCAGTGTATAGACAAATCGGTAAGGGCGTTCTTCGTTGATTTCCACCAGTCCGCGATTGCCGTTGGATGCCTGCAGCATGCGAAGGCGGTTGCCCGGCTCTATAAAAGACTTCATGTACTGACCGTGTGTCCACGAATTGATATAGCGGTTCTCCTCATAGGCAAAGCGGTCTACCGTACTGCGGAAGACTTCCTCACCGTCCACTTCGAGAATCACCGTCTTCACGCCATATTTATTCTGCACTCCGTCCATATAGTCGTAGGCACGGATGCCTGCACCAATCAGTCCCCAGGCGGTAATGGGTTTCGTTGGATGTGCCGGAAAAGCCCGTCGCGTCTGCTTGCCCTCCACCACTCCTTTTCCCGGCTGTGGAAACAGCATGATACCTTCGGCACGCGGGGCAGTCTTGTCTTTCACCTTGTTCATGAAGAAAGGCAGCGGGTCGATATATTCGTCCGTAGCCGTCTCTATCATATCCAGATGCAGGTGCGGACCGAAAGAGTATCCGGTGTTTCCGCTCAAAGCTATTATCTGACCGGCCTTCACGGGATATTCATCGGGTTCGGGAGTAATTTCCACCTCCCAACTTTCTTTCTCGTACTGCAAGTCTTCAACCCGGCGGGCCACATCGCCCACAAAGGCACTCAAATGGCGGTTTATCGTCGAATAACCATTGTCATAAGCCACATCGAGCACATAGCCCGAACCGTGGGTAACGCGGATACGCGAAATATATCCGTCGGCCAGAGCGCGTACCGGCTTGCCTATGGTTCCACCGGTCTTGAAATCCAGTCCGCCATGAAAATGGTTGGCACGTATCTCGCCGAAGTTACCGGAGAAAGTGATGGGAAAATCAAAAGGCGGGATGAAGGAAGGCTTGTCTGTATCGGTTTCTTGGGCATAGCCGCTTTGCACACTACCAATAAAGAACAAAAGAGAGAAAAATATAGAATATTTCATATTTTGTACAGTCAATATTATTTTAAATGCATGCAAATATAAAAAGAATAGTTCTCTCTACCTACAGAAAGCTACAATTATCATTGATTAAAACATGCATAAAAATTCTGTTGAAGAACATAGATGCACCAATAACACCCAAGCCGGGAAATCGCTATATTGCGCCATGTTTAACCCCCCAATTAAAACTTTAAGGTTATGATTATCGGAGTACCTAAAGAAATCAAGAACAACGAGAACCGCGTGGGAATGACCCCTGCCGGAGTAGCCGAATTGGTGAAAAAAGGTCATACGGTGTATGTGCAGGCCACAGCAGGCGTAAACAGCGGTTTTTCCGACGATGACTACATCGCCGTAGGTGCAAAGACTTTACCGACCATTGAAGACACGTATGCCGCAGCCGACATGATTGTCAAGGTAAAGGAACCTATTGCACCGGAGTACAAACTGATTAAAAAGGAACAAGTGGTATTTACCTATTCCCTTTTTCCAGCCGATAAATTGCTGACCGAAGCCATGATTGAAAGTGGTGCCGTCTGCATCGCCTACGAAACCGTGGAAAAAGAAGACCGTTCACTTCCGCTGCTTACCCCCATGAGCGAGGTGGCAGGACGTATGGCTACCCAAGTAGGAGCCCGCTTCCTTGAAAAGCCACAAGGCGGCAAGGGAAAACTGATGGGCGGAGTAACGGGCGTACGTCCCGCACGCGTACTTATCCTTGGAGGCGGTATCGTGGGCACCAATGCCGCACAGATAGCTGCCGGAATGGGTGCCGAGGTACTGATTGCCGACATCAACCTTCCCCGCCTGCGCTACCTGAGTGAAGTGATGCCGAAAAACGTAAAGACACTCTATTCTTCCACCCATAACATCAAGATGGAATTGCCGAACATCGACTTGGTAATCGGTTCCGTCCTCATCCCCGGTGACAAGGCCCCACACCTCATCACCAGCGAAATGCTGAAGATGATGAAACCCGGTACGGTACTCGTAGACGTAGCCATCGACCAGGGCGGTTGTTTCGAAACCTCCCACCCCACCACGCACAGCGACCCTACCTACATTGTGGACGGAATTGTACACTACGCCGTTGCCAATATCCCCGGCGCCGTACCCTTCACCTCCACCATGGCACTGACAAATGCCACCCTGCCCTACACTGTTTCCCTGGCATGTAAAGGCTGGAGACAAGCCTGCAAGGACGACCCGGCTCTGGCGCAAGGATTGAACGTAGTGGAAGGCAAAGTAACATACAAAGCTGTAGCCGACGTCTTCGGGCTGAAATATGAGGCGATTGAGTTATAAGTTATAAGTGATGAGTGATTTGTTGGTATTTTCCTTTCAGCATGGTAGCGCAGCACAATTACCAACAAATCACTCATCACTCATAACTCCCCCCCAACAAAGAATCCTTCTTCCTCGCATACTCCCACCACATAGCGAGCAGTGTGATGCAGAGGTTGAAAATAAACGGAAATTCCTTGGAATTAGTGTGGAACAAGGTCTGAAAGAAGTCTGTAATGAACGGGGACAATAGAATCGCCAGATAATTCATTACCATTACAAAGGCCAGTGCCAAAGTTGTTTTTTCTGGTATAGCCGTATCTACTGTCTCGTCATAAATCAGCGGTTGAATGACACCATATCCCAAACCAACCAACATACATCCCGGTATTATCAGCCATTCTTTAGGCGAAATCCATATCAAAAGCAAACCCGCTGCAATGGACAAAAGGCTGTAAAACTTTGTGTGTTTCCCCATCCACTTCACGATATGCCCCAGGAAGAAACCCGGAGCCATAATGGCAAGGAAGAATAAGGAGATCATCAATCCGGAATTTCCGCTGGAGAAGTGATGGGCCTCCATCAAAAAAGGCAAGTCAAAAGTAACCGCCAGCACTACATACGTAGTGACGCCATAAAACAGCATCAACTGTAGCAGATGGCGGACATGGATGCCGTATTTACCGGGAATCGCACGCTTGGATTCCTCCGGAACAACGGTAGCCGTATCTTCTGTTTTCTGCGGCTGACCGGTATCTCCCTTCAAATACCCGACAAGCAGCAGAGAAACCAACGGAAGCAGATATACCACGAAAGGCAAGTGCCAGTTTACCTCTGCCAGATACCCAGTCACCGCCGTTGCCACAACCAGCGTCACATTGGTGATGGCAGAACTGTAACCAAACTGCTTTACCCTATACTCCCCCGTGAAATAACGTGAAACCAAACCGGTAGACAACGGGATTATCAGTCCCGAGCCAATGCCGAGCAAAGCACTGACCACCATCAACTGCCACATTTTGTCCGAAAAAAGATAAAGTACCCCACTGGCGGCAAACATCCAAAGCCCCGCTTTCAGCAGACGCACAAAGTCACGTTTCTCGGCCAGCTTGCCCGCCAACAGCACAAAAGGAATTATCAGCAGCGAAGGCAGGGAGGTAAGCATCTGTATATCCAGTTCTGTGGCATGTGGAAAAATGGTAGTAAGTTGTCCCAAAATAGGTGATACGGCCAATCCCGGCAAGGAAGTCAATGCAGAGACTGACCAAATGCCGACAAGCGTGATAAGGGGGATTGTACCCCTTCCGGTATTGATTTTCATATAGTAGTATATTAATTAAATGAATAATGTGGGAACAACAAACCTACCTTCAGAATGTTCGTTTTTTAAGATTTTACTACGCTACCCTTTAATAAACGCCAAATAATGCAAAACCCCGGAACTTTCATCCGCAAACCCCGTTGTTGTGGGAAATTCGACGGGGAAAAGCCCCGCCGCCTAAACCTTTAAAAAACTTATTAATATGGAAGATTTGAATTTCAGAAAAGGAGATGCAAAAACTGAAGTATTCGGTTCAAACCGTATGTTACAACCCTCACCCGTAGAAAAGATTCCCGACGGACCTACTACCCCGGAAATCGCCTATCAGATGGTGAAAGACGAGACCTTCGCCCAAACGCAGCCTCGCTTGAATCTGGCTACATTCGTCACTACCTATATGGACGAATATGCAACCAAGCTGATGAACGAAGCCATCAACATCAACTACATTGACGAGACCGAATATCCGCGCATCGCCGTAATGAACGGTAAATGTATCAACATCGTGGCCAACCTCTGGAACTCTCCTGAAAAAGAAACCTGGAAAACCGGCGCACTTGCCATCGGTTCCTCGGAGGCATGTATGCTGGGTGGTGTGGCAGCCTGGTTGCGCTGGCGCAAGAAACGTCAGGCACAAGGCAAACCGTTCGACAAACCCAACTTCGTTATTTCAACCGGTTTCCAGGTGGTATGGGAAAAATTCGCCCAATTGTGGCAGATTGAAATGCGTGAAGTGCCTTTGACACTGGACAAGACCACGCTCGACCCCGAAGAAGCCTTGAAGATGTGTGATGAGAACACCATCTGTATCGTGCCTATCCAAGGCGTTACATGGACAGGACTGAACGATGACGTCGAAGCCCTCGACAAAGCCCTCGATGCCTACAATGCGAAGACCGGCTACGACATTCCTATCCACGTAGATGCCGCCAGTGGTGGTTTCATCCTTCCGTTCCTGTATCCGGAAAAGAAATGGGACTTCCGTTTGAAATGGGTACTTTCTATCAGCGTATCCGGCCACAAGTTTGGTT
>ENA-OPFF01000485-OPFF01000485.1-human-gut-metagenome-genome-assembly--contig:-NODE-485-length-8655-cov-1.390233_pt1 | contig 8655 bp, 2 predicted proteins | sample MGYA00241713_ERZ501558 | MGnify/ENA primary metagenome ERZ501558 (study PRJEB25962, sample SAMEA2042429) | human gut metagenome | biome: human gut; feature: human-associated habitat; material: faeces...
GAAGCAAACGCAGCAGATTTACAGTCTGTCCCCTTTGGCCACTCGGGAAAGCTCCCATATTCAATTGTAAGTTCCATTAAAAAATGGAGCTGGTGGACGGATTCGAACCCCCGACCTGCTGATTACAAATCAGCTGCTCTACCAACTGAGCTACGCCAGCACATCAGTGACAAGAGTTATTATACATACAGGCCACCTTATTGTCAAGAGTTTTCACGGGTCGTTCCTATCGCTTACGCCTACTGATTATAGCACCAACCGCCGCTGCTGTCCACCATTTCCACAGCCGTGGCAGTCAGGCATTCCCTTTTCAAAATGAAATACTCTTTACTCCGTTTCTTCTTTGCGGCTCACCAGTTCCGTCGGCCCGCTGACATCACGGTTCAATACTTTCTTCGCACCTTTTAAGAACTTCGGACGCGCAATCAAAACGATGCGGCCGCAGCCATGGCATTTGACACGCATATCGCTGCCCAGCTGAAGGACCTCCCATTCGGAAGAACCGCAGGGATGCTGCTTTTTCATCTGTACGTAGCCCCGACGATAGAAATTGATACGGGCAGGCTTCGACTTTCTGAGAGGCGCAATATCAAGTTCTACGCGGATATAAGAAGAATCCTTCGCATTGGATACCCCTAAGAGATTCTTATTGCGATCCATCAGTCGGGGATCGTTGGCACCGAAGATGAAGGAAGCTGCTGTTGACTTCGATTTCTTATCGAGTTGCAGTTCGTAATGAAGTCGGAAGGTTGGGAAATAAGGGGCATAGAACATCACGGGAGCATTGCCTCTTCCTATCCATTTAGCACCTTCCCAAGCCAGATATGTTCCTTTTCCGGCTGTCGCGACAGGATGGTTATAGTCTGTACCCAGCACCAAGGCTGTTTCAAAAGCAGAAGAAGCCTGCAGCTCTTCGTTTTTCTGATTCCAGACTGTAAGATGCCACTGGTAGCGGGTAGAAGGGCGAAGCGATTCGCCAGCATACTGTATGCCTAGCGATTCGGTACTTTTCACCTTACCCGTATTCCAGACTTCCTTACCCGTTTCATCAATAACAGATATCCGGTAAGCACTCTGCAGATTTCCTCTACTTTTGTCATCAACCTCCATCTGCCAGGCAAACCGAGGATGCATGACACCTACTGCCAGTGGAGTATTCCGATATTCCACTTTCAGATTCTTCAGCCATGTGGCTGCATGTAATCCAGATGGCAGCATCATACTGACCATCCATATTCCGATAAATTTCATACGCTTTTTACTTTGAACCTTGAACTTTCTAATTAGCAAAGACAGCTGTTTTTATTTTTCACTTCATCCCTACTCCTTTATTTTCCCTGCCTTCTTCACAATTTCATCAGCCACCTGCGGACCATTATTCTGCCAGACATTATTAGGACCGCAGGCGTTTTTCAGGAATTTCTCTTCTGGCGTCCAGTTATCTTTCAGGAGAATATTAGAAGAACCCTCATCAGTATAGAGATAGAAATAATGATGAGGATCGTGTACGTAGGAAGGATGGAAGATATCCCGCACTACATTCTCTGAAATAACCGTGTTTGGCTGGTTGCCAAGTGTGTAGATGCCAGCGCAATCGTACATATGGGCAGCATAGCGCTCGATAAGATTGGCATGAATGCGATTATCATGCATCACAACCAAATCGCGATTCCAACCCCATCCCATACTGATAGCCGAATAACTGACATCATGAATATAATTATGTTCGATGTTCATGCGGCTGACGTAACCCAAAGCGATAGCACAGGTACCCCACTCCTCGTTTGTAACATCAGAGAACTCGCAGTTCCTGACATGCAGTCCGCTGCACACCTCACGCAAATCCTGCGGACGATAAGGCAGATGCGTCTCCAGACCGGCAGGCGAAAAGCTGCCACATACCAATCCATTCATCGCTATATCTTCGAAGGTGCTGCTAAGTACTGCTCCATCCCGGCAACCCTCAACAAAATCGAGACCATCGCCACCCAGATGTCCAAAAGAGCATGAATCGAAAACCGCTCTGCTTGCATAGCGCAATTCAACAGCAGCAGCGGGTCTGCCAAGCCAATCCTGATTATCTAGTTTATGGTTGTTCACACGGTCGATACTAGGGCGCAGTTTGTAACCTTCGGTAATGAACATTCCCGCCTGCAAAGGTACATGTCCCTTGTAAGAAGGGCGGTTCCATGTTGTAACTTCAAAGTTTACATTTCTGAAAGTAACAGCATCCACCATTTTTTCTCTGGTTCCCTCGAATTTCACCAACGTTTCCAAAGCCGGCGCCGCAACATCCATACGCTCCCCTTTCCTAGGCATATAATACAGTTTATGCGTACGGATATCATGATACCATTCGCCCGGTTTATCCAGAAGAGGCAGCGCATTTGAGATAAAGAAAGGAGAATTGTGCTCACAATTATACATAGGTGAAGGCCAAGGACGTTCAAACTGAATCTTAGCCTCAGGATCGTGGAAAGATATGGCAGCAGAATCGCCCTGAATACGGATGTTTCTGATGCGCAGATAACTTACCTCCCACATCTGATGCAGCGTCATCTCTGCATATCTTGCATCCGGTCGGATGATGCTGTTACCCGCCTTATCCTTAGCACCCGTCAGAAGCTGACGAACAGCAGAAGCCGGAACCCAGATGACGCGTTTCTTCTTGTCTACCCATCTGATGCGCGGCATCTGATTGAAATCACTCACGCCACGTGCCCTACCAGCCCGCGAGTGATTCACCCAGAGATGTCGGAAATTCATAGGACATCCATTGAAATCAGGCACATCAGCCACCAAATATCTGCCCTGTTTCTTCCATCCGGTAACAGGTACGGCTCCTGTAAGTACCGTACCTGCCGAATGCTTTACCGAAGGCGTTCCCTCAAAACAGAGATGACTGTCTTCCGGACGGAGCACCAGAGGTTCATAGAGTCGGTATTGCCCCGCCTGCATTTTAACTACTACCGAATCTGCCTGACCCAATCTTCTCATCTCGCGAGCCTTGCGAACCGCATCAGCGAGAGAAGAATCTGGTGATACTTGCACATAGCCTATCTTCTTATTTTCTGCAGAGAGAGCGAGGCTGAAGCCCAGCATTCCCAGCAATAGGATTCTTCTTAATTTCATAACTAAAAAAAATTATTTTCTAACTGAAAGCCAAACCGACATTTCCACATCACTACCCCGATTATCCCAGGCATAATAAGGAATGAGCGTAACATTTACTTTTTTCTGGGCAGGAGCAAGTGTACGGTAAAGCTGGTTCTTCTGCCAGGATGCTGCAGTTCCCTTTTCAGCAAGCAGCGCCTCCCCCTGGAGCGCAACAAACTCGTGACCGTCGATCGTCTTTTTTACTTCAGTCCATTGGATATCAGCAGGAATCACGATATCATTCACGCTTACCCTACCATACTTATCTTTGCAGGAAGCAGGAACAGAAGAAGCATCGATATCCACATTTTCCAAACAATAGACAATAGGTCCGCGCATCACGGCTATCTGGTTCTTATTCTCTTCAACCAAAGGGTTAGCCTCCACCAGACGAGGTTTCATATCAAATGTTCGTTCTACGAGGGTTCCCTTCTTCCAACCAGTCTGTCTGCCTTTTGAATCAGTAGCAGAAATCGCCTCATATCTACCCTCTCCCGGCACGCGGAGCATCAAGGTTCTGATATTCTTAGCCTTGTTGATGCGAATGGAAACCTTGCCATCATAAGGATAACCTGAAGTCATCTCCATATCAACATCCTTTGTTTTCAGATGATTATCACCATACATGTTCACCCACAAAGTATCCCCTTTCACGGCATAAGCATACTCCTGCGCTTCGCAAAGTGCACGAAGGGTGTTAGGTGGACAGCAGAAGCAACTGATATACTTCTGGCGGGTTTTCGGCCAGCGCATCACATAAGGGAAATCGCCCGTACGGCGCAGGGCCTGAGTATAGAAATATCGGGTACCATCGAGCGAAATGCCCGGCAAGACTCCATTCAGGAGTTCGTTTTCTACCATATCCATATAGCGGGCATCAGCTGTGGTTTCGAGCATACGCCAGGATAAGAAGATATTACCAATCTGCGCACAGGTTTCATTATGCGAAGTCTCGTTTGGCAACTGATATGCTCTGCCGTATGCCTGGTGAATCTGCTGAATGCTAGGCTGATCGTAAGTGGTTCCATCAGGTGACACACCATCATAGAGGGCACCGCATCCACCTGTGATATAAATCTTGCGATAGGTGATATCATCCCAGATACTGGACAGATTCTTCATGAGTTGCTTCTCGCCTGTTTCGGCATAGAGATCAGCTACACCCGCATAGAGATAGTTGGCTCTCACCGCATGCCCCATCGCCTCATATTGCTCACGGAAAGGATGGCGATCCTGATTGTGATCTTCACCATTCTTCACTTCATCACGAATGGCTATCAATCCCTCTGCCAGTTCCAGATAACGCTTGTCACCGGTAGCACGGTACATCTCTGAAGCTGCCATATAATGAGAAGGACAGATTGCATTGCGCGCCAACTCATCGCGCTGGTTCTTCAGAAAATCATAGAGAAAATCGGCTGCCTTGAGTGCACAGTTGAAGAGAGTCTTCTTGCCTGTGGCACGCCAATGTACGATACCGGCAGTCATCAGATGTCCCAGATTATAGGTTTCGAAGTTGAGACGGCTGGCAAAGGCTCCTTTCTCATCTTTTCCTCCTACTGTGATACCGATTTCGGCTTCATCTTTCCGGTCTTTGAGAGCATGCGTATCGATGCCCTTATGGCACTCATCTATCACCACAGGGGTATGGATATAACCATCGGCACGCTGTGCCTTAGCTACTTCGGCAATAAAGCAATCCATCAGGGCATCTAGTTTCTGATCATGGGTTACTGCATAAACCGAAGCACATGCCTCAAGCCATTTATACATATCGCCATCATGAAAAGGAGGTCCCCAATGTTCGCCTTCGCAAACACCGGCAGCTATTTCAAAGTTACGGAAACCATGCGAAACATCGGGATTGTTCCATGTATCCCACATACTTTGCAAGGAGGTATGGCTATATACATTGAAACGGTCGCCCCAAAAGCCATCTGTCCAATGCACAGCACCTAATTCCGTATTGGCCATCTTGGCAAAACGACTTTGACTCATATCCGTCAGCCCGCCCGACTGGGCAAATGCTCCCGTAGTTACTCCGGAAGCCAGTAAAAGTAGTAGTCTAATGCTCTTCATAATAATCTGTCACTTATTCTTTTCTTTATAAAGGGAGGACGATAATAAGAAACGTTTGTACTCTATTTATAATTATTTCATATTCTGTATCTTTAGAAAGAGCTTTCATTGGCAGATAATGAAAGTCTGTTTTCAAAAAACGGGTTTCTGATTTTTATTTCAGACACCCGTTTTTTTCAAGTTCTCCAATACTTTCTATCAAAGAACTCCTTTATCCACAATCGTATTATTTCAGTTTGCTCAAATCCAACTCTTTATAAGCCACACGCTGACGGCGCCAGGTATATACGGCATGGAGTTTGCCATCCTTGCCCTGAATGATGGACGGATAAGAATATTGGCTGATAGGGCTGTCTTCCAATGTCATTACATTCTTCCAGTGAATGCCATCATCCGAAACCGCCACACACAACGGTGTACGCGGCCCTTTCGGAGTGCCCGGCAATGTACTGAAATCATTATAAATCAATACGTGACGACCATCTTTCATTGTTACGGCATCCGTACCCGAATTATTATTGGGAACATCAAGCAAGGTAACTTTACTCCATGTTTCACCGTTGTCACTGCTCCATGAAGTAGCAATCTGTGCGTTACGTGTACGGCAAAGTACCTGCAAACGCCCATCCTTATGACGCAAAATGCTGGGCTGGATAGCATAAATAGGCTTCTCGCCTTCTCCTTTTATGGCTTCACCGCCTTCCTGATCGTCTACATTGGCTGCATTTGCCTTACGCAAAGCAGTAGGCACACTCATTTCCGCCTCTACAGGACCTACCATCTTCCAAGTCTTTCCTTTATCATCCGAAATTTCAAAATGAATACGCCATCCTCCATCGCCTTCCGTACTGGAAGGACAGATAATACGGCCATCCACATACTCCGGCTTATTTTTAATAGGGCCTAAGAAACCTTTTGGCAACGGTTCACGTTGGCTCCAAGTTTTTCCACCATCTTTAGAACGTACCAGCCAACCACTCCAATCGGCTACTTTCAATCCTATTTTATAGAACAGGATCAGATCTCCGCCGGGGATCTGGAAAAGCACAGGATTCCAACAAGCCTTGCGGCGTGCCCGGGATTTATCCCCTTTAAACGTAGAAGCCACGGGGCCGGCATCCGCCGGAGTGGATTCTGCCGTAATGCCCGCCAAAACAGCCTGCGGATCATCCAGACTAAACACCCCGTCGGCAGCCAGATAAGGTGCACTCCATTCCGTCGCGCCCTTCGGCTTGCGACATACCCAGATACAACAATCCGGATTACGCTCTTTAGTGCCTCCAAAGAAAGAGGCTACCAGGTCTCCGTTCTTCAATTCCACAATAGTAGCGCCATGACATTCGGGAAAAGAAGCTTGCTCGTATAAAAACTGATCTTCCACGATACCTGCACGGTTTTTACCTAAAGATGGATCCATACTAACCGAAAAATGATAGTTTCCCGAAGGAACACTCCATACGGTAGAGTTGCCTTCCCGACGTACAAAGGTAACGTCCTTGTCTTTTACCGCCTTCTCGTCCAACGTTGGAAGATAAACCAATGCAGTGGTATTGCAGGGAACCGTGATATCCCATTCCAGATGCGTAAGAGTTTTCTTCCAATTACTAATCATCTTACCATATAAAGTGTTATGCGAAGCTTTGACATAACTCAACTCTTGGATGGAAAAATCCGGTTTAAAGATGATTTGTTTGTAAGCGGGCTGTGCCGGATTAAATCCGGCTAAATCACGGAAATACCAAGTCAATAGATCACCCAATATCATCACATGGTTACAACTGTTCATCCAACGATTGGCGGTATCACCGTTCCACAGTTCCCAAATGGCAGTAGCTCCCTTTTCTATCATATAGCCATAACTGGGATAAGTCTTGTTGCTTGCCAACAGGAAAGCGACATCGCCACGCCCCATACGGGTAAGCTCACGCATCATCCAGTTCATACCTATCACCCCACTGCTGATATGACCTTTATTCCGGGTGATAATGCCTGTTATTACATTTTTCTCCACTTCTTCCCTATAAGCCTCAGGAACCATATCGAAAGCCAGCGGCAGAATATTGGCTGTCACCGTATTGTTACCATAGAATATGCTGTCGGGATAAAGAACATGGGGCATTTGTACCGGAGAAGTTCCCTTCTTAACTGTAAGGAAACGGGCGTTGAAGCAGTCTTTGATTTTTGCTGCATCCTTCTCGAATCCTTTCGCCTCATCTTCCAGACCTTGCAAACGGGCGAACTTGGCCAGCATTTGCGATACCTTATAATAGTAGGCTGTAGCAATCAGTGCTCCATCCGTCTTGCGGGCAGGGTCCTGACTGTGAATCAATTCCGGTGATTCGGGAGGCATACACCAGTCACCGTATTTATCGGCGTTAATCACTCCATCCTCTGTAGTGAACTCACTGCGTATATGGTGCATCCATTTCTTGATAGCGGCATAATTCTTACGAATAGGTTCGATGTTGCCGAACTGTTCATAAACCATATCACAGATTACCGGAAATGTGGATGACCACGTCATTTCCGATGTATAATAATTGTAATAAGCCGGACAAATATCAGGAATACAACCGTCTTCACGCTGCGCTTCACGGATGTCATCCGCCCATTTGGCATAGGTGTTTCCATTATTGAACATGAAACTTTCCCCCCACGTTCCCATAGCATGGTCGCCAAGCCAGGGCTGGCGCTCGTCACGCTGGGGACAATCCAAAGGCACTCCTTTATAATTACTGGAAATCCCCCACCAGGCATTCCGATAAACCCGATTCATGATATCATTGGAACATTCGAAAGTACCGTTATCTTCCAAGTCATCATATACTACTTCAGCAACCAAATCTTCCGCTTTCAGATTTTTATAACCTGTCACTTCTACATATTGGAATCCATGATAAGAAAAACGAGAACTCCAGGAAGTGTTGTTTTCTTTACCGTTGCAGATATAATAATCCGTACTCTGGCTATGGCGGAGATTTTCCACATCCAGTTCCGTACCGTCATTCTTTACCCGTTCGGCATAACGTATGCAAATCGTATCTCCCGCAGCGGCTTTCGCTATGTTAATACGCACCCATCCTGCCATATTCTGACCGAAATCAATCATATAACGGTTACCATATTGCTTGAAGACAGCCGGCTTCAGCGTTTTCATCACTTTCATGTTGGGAGCGGTATTGCCACGAAGTGTACCGTACGGCAATGAAACACGTTGCGCCTTCAGCCATTTGGAATCATCATAACCGGGCTGTGTCCAGTTTCCCAATTCCATACGGGCATCGTAAATTTCACCATCGTATTCATTATTGCTACGTATAGGCCCTTGAGCCGTCAAACGCCATTTCTCATCACTGTTGATGCGCTGTATACTGCCGTCGGTATATTCTATAATCAGATTCAGACGCAACTTGGGGTAAC
>ENA-OPFF01000491-OPFF01000491.1-human-gut-metagenome-genome-assembly--contig:-NODE-491-length-8591-cov-1.551312_pt1 | contig 8591 bp, 7 predicted proteins | sample MGYA00241713_ERZ501558 | MGnify/ENA primary metagenome ERZ501558 (study PRJEB25962, sample SAMEA2042429) | human gut metagenome | biome: human gut; feature: human-associated habitat; material: faeces...
GCACAAAACCGTGACTCCCTTGCCGGTAAGCATTATACTTCGCTCCCCACATTCTATGCCGGAGCTAAAAACGAAATGAAATTGCAGCCAGCCATAGACCTGACCTTCTTCAGCATTCTGAATTACAATCTTCTTCTTTATATCTTTTGGGGAATAATAGGGGGATGCATTGGGGGAATAATCATTTCATTCTTACAGACTAAACAGAAAACAGAAATAACTTCTGAAAAATCGGAGGACAACTTTTGGTTGGCTCCCCCCAATATACGGCTATCGGACAATGTAGCTTACGCCCCCGATGCAAGCATCATATACCGAGATGGCAAAGTGGTGACAAAACTGCCTCCCCATCCCAATTTGTTACTGAAACTATTGGCAGAAGCCGAAGACCACCGCATGAATGGAGTGGACTTGACAAAAGCCATTTGGGGCGATAATGAAATTAATCTGGACAAATTGTACACATTAAACAGCCGCCTTCGCAAAATATTAAAAGAAATAGACACGGAAATAGCGATAAACAGCTTAAAAGATGGATATTTCCAACTAACTTACCCATACCTTTCAAAAGATGTAAGGGTGTAAATCTTTACTTAAAAGGTATTGAAAGGTAGTTTTTCTTGCTCGTATGAAAAGAAACACTTAGCTTTGCGACACATAAAACTACTATATAAAACAGAAAAACAAATGAATATGAAAAAGGTTTCAAAAACATTGGCGGTTGCATTGATGCTTTATCTGCAATGTACATTAAAAGTATGACGAAAGAGCAATCTGCTCACGAATTATTGCTGTTGAACAACATTGAAGCACTTGCTTCCGGTGAAGATAACAACTTGGATAAAGCTGATTATTACTGTTATGGAAGAGGTAATATAGACTGCCCAATCAGTGGTGAAAAAGTAAATACAGTAATCAAAGTATATAGCCTTGACTAAGATATGAAATACTATTTTATATTTCTGCTTCTCTCTTTCTTAACCGGATGCAAGGAATCAGAGAAAGAGAAAATCGCTCGTTTGGTTAAAGAATGGGATGGGAAAGAGATTTCCTTTCCTCCCCATTCTGTCTTCACCATTCAAGGGAAAGACACGGTGGATTTTTCTTTTGAAGATGCAGATTTTAAGGTAGTGACTTATATCGATTCTGTAGGATGTACCAGCTGCAAGTTACAATTGCCTCGCTGGAAGCTGTTTATGCAGGAAGTTGATTCAACGTTGAACCGTCCGGTTCCCTTTGTCTTCTATTTCCACCCGAAAGATATGAAAGAACTACGTTATATCACCCGTCGTGATGCATTTATCTATCCTGTTTGTTTCGATGAAAAGGACGATTTTAACCGATTGAACCACTTTCCGGATGAAATGACTTTCCAGACATTTCTATTGGATAAAGACAACAGGGTGGCGGCTATAGGCAATCCTGTTCACAATCCAAAGGTGAAGGAACTTTATTTGAAAGTATTGACAGGTGGTGAAGTTGTAAAAGCGGAAACGCCGATCACGAAAGTCATTCAGGATGTGGAAAGTATAGACTTCGGTTCATTTCCTCAGTTGGAGAAGCAGGAACGCAAGTTCACGTTGACCAATACGGGGCAGCATGTGCTGGTGATATACGATGTTATCACTTCTTGTGGCTGTACTAGGGTAAACTATAGTAAGGAAGGTATCCGTCCGGGAGAAAAAGCGGTGCTGACAGTGATTTATGAAGCCGAAAAGGCTGAACATTTCAGCAAGACGGTTACCATTTATTGCAATGCAGATAATTCCCCACTTCGTTTGAAGATAACGGGAAATGCTGAATAAAGATGAAGTATAAGCTAATGAGAGTAAAAAGCGGATGGAAAGAAAATCATTTTCTTTGTCGGAATCAGATTCTTTCCACCCTGCGGCTCTCTCCTAAAAGAAAGGAGGTTAAGTCCAATGCAAAAGTAATGTAAAAGATTGGAATGGGCAAGCGGTAGGTTTGCTTTTCCTGAGGTGGAACTTGTTTCCATAAAGAGATTACAATGAAAGTAACAATTCATCAAAAAAATAAAAGACGATGAAAGGAAAAATTTTGAAAGTAACTATAGTTGCTGCATTTGCTTTGATAGCAGGATTTAATGTGTATAACGCTCAGAAGTCGGATGTCATGTCTGATTTAGCATTGGCTAATGTCAAAGCATTGGCTGGCGGTGAAGGTTCTGGAGGTGGATGCCATTATCGAATAACATATCAATGTGGAATTGTTGATTCGACAGTTCCATGGCATCCGACTCTTAATACACAAAAAGATGCGACTATATATAATTAAATCAATGTTTAAAATTTGAAAAAATGAGAACCTTTCTTTATATATTTATTATAATTAGCTTTATGGCTTCTTGTTCATTAAAAAAAACGGGTCAAGTATCTAATAAGTTAGATGAAAATTCTATTGAATTTGTTTTTTTATTGGGCAAGAATTTGCCATGTGATTCCATATTGTGGGGAGCTAGTATTGATTTTGTTAACGATAGTCTGCTGATTATCGAGGAATTATCTGGAACTTCAACTTATGGTGTATACAGAGTGTATTCTGATAAATTAGTAAAGGAAGGTTCTTTCTTAACTATTGGGAATGGTCCTTTTGAGGCTGTCCAACCTTATCTTTGGGGAAATGGAGATAAAAATATTTTGTATGTAACAGATTTTTCTGGAAGGCTAAGATGCATCTATAAAATGAATGTCGAGAAGATTTATCACAAAGACTTGTGGGAAACTATACATGCTCCGGATGCAGGTGAACATTTGCTGTTTCCTTCAGTAGCAATGATGAATGATACTCTTTGCTTTATTGTAGGGTCAGGTCTATATAGTGATAATATATTATCGGTTATAGATTTCAAGTTAGGTACAACGGAGGAAGTAGATGAGTTTAAATTTCCCGGATTCAATTCTCCCTCTGAATTAAACACATGGTATATTGTGATGCCGAGTTGCTGAAGCATCCTACAGAAAATAAAATTGTATATGCCGGCAGACTAGGCAGATATATAGAGATATTTGAAATAGAAGGTAAAGAGATTAGAAAAAGGACACCTGTCTGCTCCACTTATCCTTCATTCCGTATCACCTCTGATCAGCAGCAAATTTTGAATGATGACTGTTTACGGGGAGTACTTGTTCGAGTTACTAAAAACCGAATTTACAGTTTGATGAGACCCTATACTGAAAAAGAGGCTGGAGAACATGACTCATATAAAGAACGTCCCAATTATTATGGTGACGAACTGATAGTGTATGATTGGGATGGTAATCTCATAAATGCTTATAGATTAGATGTTCCTATAGTTTCTTTCGGAGTGACTAATGACGACAGTGTACTTTATGGAACGACATTGGATGAAGAAGACTTCGTGGTGAGAAAATATAATTTGAAGAATGCTGAATAGATAATAATTATTTGTGACTGTATAATCATAAATAATATATTCTTAAAATCTATAGCTATATGTGCATACTGAAATATTTGCTTTTTTGTTGTGTTATATGCATTTCTTGTTCCCACGCATCTTTGCATCAGAAACAGTTGATGCATGCTTTGGATTTTTCAGCGGCAAACAGCAAGGAACTGGAAAAAGTACTGAAGCATTATGAACACGATTCTTTAAAATTGGAAGCGGCTAAATTTCTGATACGGAATATGCCTCATTGCTATTCCTACCAACAGGGAGGTGAAATGGATAGTGTGAAGCGTGTACGTACTTGTTATAGTCCTTTCGGACAAATAGACCAGACTTATGCCAGACGTTGGGGGCATTATACCTATCGTAATCTTCCTAAAATATATGATGCCCATATTATCACAGCCGAATACTTGATAGACAATATAGACCGTGCTTTTGATAATTGGCAGAAACGTCCATGGAACCGTTCTCTTTCATTTGAAGATTTTTGTGAATACTTGTTGCCTTATCGTATAGGGGATGAACCGCTGGAAGAATGGCGTGAACTTTATGAAAAGAAATATGGATATTTATTAGATTCCATATATAAAGGCAGTGATGTGGTGGAGGCCGCGAATTTGGTAAGCAAGCATCTACAAGAACCTGTCTTTATTTATTGTGAAGACTTTGAACTGCCTCATATCGGTCCTAGATATTTATTCAGCCATCGATATGGTAGTTGCGTGGATGCGGCGGATATAGTGACTTATGCATTTCGGGCTGTCGGCATTCCTTGTATGGAAGATACGGATGCCAGAGGGGGACATGTATGGAATGTTGTTCGTGACACGACAGAGAGCGATGTACCTATTTGGTATATAGCTTCGGAGGCTGTGAGGGGGAGTAGGGATACGGGAGGGTATAAACGTGGCAAGGTTTACAGGCCCATGTATGGTTTTCAAGAAGAAAAGGCGGCACATTTGGGAGATGATTGGAAATCAGTGCCGCTTTTATTCTATCACCCTTATATGAAAGATGTCAGTTATGCATATTATCCGGATACGTTACGCATACTTACCGGTATTCCTGATGGTGAGGTTTGTTATCTGGCCCATTTCCACGAAGCGCATTGGTGGAGTTGTGCCTGTGCACGCTCGGCAAGCGGCAAAATGGAAATACCTAATCTAGAATCGGAACTGGTATATCTTCCCATGAAATATACCAAAAGCAATTATTATCCTTCCGATTTCCCCTTTTGGTTTGCAGGTGGAGAAATAAATACGTTTCTTCCGGATTGGGAGAAAACAGTAAAGGTTCGTTTGTATAGAAAATATCCGGTATATGGTTGGTTGCGCAGCTTTATGGGCCATGTGGTGGGAGGTACTTTTGAGGGAAGTATGACGAAAGACTTTGAAGATGGAAAGACATTATATGAGATAGCGGATACTCCCGTGATAGCAAGGAATAGAATCTTTCTGAATAAGTCGGTTAAGTGCCGTTACATAAGATATAAGGCTGACAATGATAAATGCGCGGAACTGGCGGAAATGACATTTTATGCCAATGGCAAGGCTGTTTCTCCGATAGCGGTTTGGGGGAGTCCTACGGAAAAAGGAAATATGCATGTGCTGGCAAAGCATGTGGCGGATGGTAATCCTCTTTCTTATTATCTGTCTTTAGACAAAGGAGGGGAGGTAGTTGTTGATTTGGGCCGTGTCGCAGTTATAGATTGCCTGGAGTATATGCCCCGGAATGATGACAATTTTATTTCTCCGGGTGATACTTATGAGTTGTTCTGTCATGCCGGTACTGAAGGATGGAAGAGTTTGGGAAAACAGCGGGCTGATACTACCTGTTTGGACTGGATTGTGCCGGACAATGCATTGTTCTGGTTGCGCGATCTGACCCGTGGGCGTGAAGAACATATTTTCTTTATGCAGAACGGGCGGCAGAAATTTCCAACCTTTTAAGATTTAAAATGAGGTATCTAAAGAAATACATAGGCGTTTTATATAACTTGCTGGTTTGTGTGGCCGGAGGGAGTTTGTTAATGATGATTATTTGGTTGTTATTACAGATATTTGTTTTTGCCTCATTTGCCATACCTTCTGACTCCATGGAGCCGGTTTTGATACCGGGTGACTATGTGCTTGTCAATAAAATGTTGAAAGGACCACGTATATTCCGCCTTGGTGATGCCCGGCAACATAAGCCGCTACACATAGATCGTTTGAAGGGATTCAGTGAATTTCGGCGCAATGAGGTATTGGTCTTTAATTTCCCTTATCCGGAACGATGGGACAGTGTAGGCTTTAACCTGATGCTTTATTATGTAAAGAGATGTATCGCATTGCCGGGTGATACTGTTGAAATAAGGGACGCCCGATATAGGGTCAGAGGTTATGATAAGGAATTAGGAAATATAGTTTCACAAAACAGTTTGGCGCATTTTTTGGAGAAACCGAGGAATGTGGAGAAAATGATACAGGAAAATTGTTTTTTTGCTTATCCCGGTGATACCATCTTAAAATGGAGTATTAAAGATTTTGGTCCTTTTTATCTTCCTTCCCGTGGGGATACTATTGTGATGGATGATAAACATTATTTGCTTTATCGCAACCTTATAGAATGGGAGCAACAAGATAAATTAATAGCGAGTAACGGGCATTTTTATTTAAATGGGCGGGAAGTGGAGCATTATGTTTTTATGCACAATTATTATTTCATGGGTGGTGATAATTGTTATAATTCTCAGGACTCGCGCTATTGGGGGCCTTTGCCGGAGGAATATATTGTAGGAAAGGCGACATTGATATGGAAGTCTAAGAATAGAGTGACGGATGAAATATGTATGGACAGGATATTTAAAAAGATAAAGTAGTATGAGAGTTTGTGGTGTATATTTTGTTTTTGTAATTCTTCTTTCTGCTTGTACGAATGGAGTAAGTCATTTGGATATTGCTTTGCAGCAGGCTAAACATAATAAAGCGGAGTTGGAAAAAGTGTTGAAGCATTTTAAACATGATAGCTTGAAATACCGTGCTGCCTGTTTTTTGATTGAAAATATGCCTGGTAAATATTCAATACTCCCTTATGATTCGTTGGATAGATATAAGAACTTTTTGAAGATTATCCCACAAAATGATCCTATAAGTTGGGATGTACGATATTCTAAGATTTGGCATGGATTTGATTCTATTTCTAAACGACAGTTGGCAGGCTTTAGTAAGATTGAAGATATAAAAGTTATAACGGGAGATTATTTAATAAAAAATATTGAATATTCCTTTAAGATATGGGAGAATGGAAAAATAAAAGATTACTGTTCATTTGATGAATTCTGTCATTATATTTTGCCTTATCGTATAGACCATGAGCCATTATCGGATTGGCGTGAGGAAGGTTTTCAAAAGTTTGGTCATTTATTGGATTCTTTAATGTCTCCACGAGAATTGGCCCTTCGTATCATAAAATTAGGTGGAATGCGTTATAATATAGGAATGACTAAATATCCTTATAAACAGTCTTATGCTGAAATGCTACAGACCCGTTGGGGTACTTGTGATGATATGGCGGCATTTTTAGCTTTGTCTTTACGTGCCATTGGAATCCCTGCTTCTATTGATTATGTTCCGGCATGGGCTAATAGGAGTTCTTCGCATTGTTGGAATGTGGTGAAAGATGCTACTGGTGATTTTATAGAAGTGGGATATGGTCCTGAAGGAAAAAATGAAGTTGTATACAAGATTTCTAAGATTTATAGGAAAAAATATGATATTCCACTATGTGACGTTACATCCGAATATGCTATGCCTCTTTCTGATTTAACCTTTAGAGTGCCTTCACAGAAAGATAAACAATTAATCAGTCTTTGTACTTTTAATAATCATGACTGGGTTCCTGTTGCTTTATCAAAGGTGATGAATGGAAGTGTTTTGTTTGAATCAGTCGGGAGAGGAATTTTATGGGGAGATAATCAAATAAGAACTTATTTAAACGAAGGAAAGGGGATCGTTTTCTTAGCATTTATCAGCCAAAAAGGGCGATTGAATAATAAACCTATAGGGTTTCCTGTAATTCTTTTAGAAGATGGAACCATAAAAGAGCTGTGTGCTAGTACAGAAAAAGAAAGTATTATACTTTACCGTAAATACCCATATTATGGAAGTAATAATGCAATAATATATGATAGTAATGAAATATGTGTCGATAATGAATATGAATTGTTCTATTGGAATATGAAATGGATTAGTTTAGGGCGAAAATTTGCAGTCGACAATAAACTTCATTATGATGATGTACCTAAAGGCGCTTTATTGTGGTTAAAAAATCATACTCAAGGAAAAGAAGAGCGGATTTTTACATACGAAGACGGGAAACAAGTTTGGTGGTAAAGTTATGAAAAGTGGAAATCCGATAGGCAAAATGACAGGCTTGTGCATGATAGGTATAATCTTTTTCACCATTTCATGCAATTCTAACTCACATTTGGAACATACATTGGAACAAGCGGGAGAAAGAAGAGCAGAGTTGGAAAAGGTATTATCCCATTATGAAAATGACTCTTTGAAAAAGCAGGCGGCAGAGTTTTTAATTAGTAATTTGGTAGGGAATGTCGCCTATGATACTACTTTGCTGTATAAGTACCGTCCGGTTTTGCTCCATTATGATTCCTTAAAGAAAGTGGAGAAGAGTCTGCATATTAACGCAAAAGATTCTTTGAACAAAGAGTGGAAAAAATTTCTTCAATATAATGATCCACGTACCGATATTTATTCACGGTTGGTTTCAGATCTTAGTGTTGTATCGGCAGACTATTTGATTGAAAATATAGATCTGGCCTTTCAAAGTTGGGAACAATGCTTGTATAAGGATAGTATTCCATTCAATATTTTTCTGAAATATGTATTACCTTATCGAAGAAATAATGGATATGTGGTAGAGAAATGGCGTAATTATTTCATTTCCCGATATGGAGATTATATGTTACAATATTCTTCTCCCCATCAGTTGGTTGACTCGCTTTTGGAGCAATTTAATGATTATCAGGTGGACTGGTCGGATATAAGCACTTATCCTAATGTTTGTTTGCAAGATTATCATTTATCCAAGATGTCAAGGTGCCCTGCGCGTTGTTGGTTCAATTCCATGTTGTTGTCAGCGTTGGGTGTTCCTTGCACTA
>ENA-OPFF01000498-OPFF01000498.1-human-gut-metagenome-genome-assembly--contig:-NODE-498-length-8551-cov-1.230697_pt1 | contig 8551 bp, 3 predicted proteins | sample MGYA00241713_ERZ501558 | MGnify/ENA primary metagenome ERZ501558 (study PRJEB25962, sample SAMEA2042429) | human gut metagenome | biome: human gut; feature: human-associated habitat; material: faeces...
CCCGTCGGCCAATTGATTGATATAGAGATCTGTTATTTTTCCCTTATAACGAATACGAAGTCCTATCCAATCTTTGCCTTCCCGTCTTTCCATATAAGGAAGATCTTTCTGGTCCGGCGTTTCTTTCAAGATGATGGCGGTCAGCCCTTTCACCCTATCCACTTTTGCCGGTAAATGAAATGAATAATACGTTTCTGTTCCTTTTAAATCCTCCGTTGGAGCTTCTACTTCTTCCCAATATAAATCTTCGGGGTAATCATGTACAAAATCGGATTTCGCCAACAAACGGGGATATAGCGGACGGACAACAACTGAAGAATTCCCATTTGTTATATTCAGATCAATTCCACGTTTTTCCGCCTCTCCTCCCGGATGCCAAAGCCATTCAAAATGTCCCACATCATGAGTTTTCAAATCATCAATCATATAAATCACATCATCTATCCACAGAAAATGACGGAAATTACGACTAAACTGGTCTGAATACGGGCCGGTTCCATTGGCCAATACATATTTTACATTATCCGCATCGAGCAAATAATGTAAATACCCTCTCAGCATTGAACCATGATATTGTTGTTCACGTGACTGTCCTTTGCCATTGAAAAGCACGACATTGTGTGCCTCGCTTTGAAAAAAATAATTACGGTAACTGGGATTAGGATACCAGCAGTTTCCCGCATCTTTTATAATATCCACTCCTTTATGAAAGATGATGAACGAGTTGGCGTCCGCATGAGAATGATTCCATGTATGCCCCGATTTAACGACCAGCATGGTAGCATCCTTCTCCCAGGAAGTACGCATCGTAGCCCACCCAAAATCTGCAAAAAGTTGTGATTTCTTTATTTCAGGCAACTGCGGCGCTTTGCTTAGATCGGGCGTATAGAGAAATCCCATCGGACGGTCGATAAAATAACCGTCACGGTGTTGCCCCTGTTCCACCTGATTCATATACCAAAGCATATTATCATTCCTGATTCCTATCGCATAGAGCAGCATCAAGGTACTTTCGGCAGTCACATTCTTATGGCTGTCACCAAAATTCATATTATATAGTATGCCTGTACGCGGATAGCAGACATGCACAAAGAAATCGGACAATTTATTCAGTTGCGGAATTTGAACCGGCTTTTGTCCGGGATGGGTGTTCATCCATGCCAAACGAAACTGTAATGCTTCCTGAATCCCGAAATTGGCATAATTGAGGCTTTCATACATCCCTCCGTCGGCATCAAAGCTTTTCGGCTTCTGCTGCAAGACATCTCCGGCAAAGTCAAACCATTGGGGAAGAGCCTCATATACTGCCTCTGCTCCTTGCTTTGCCTCCGGCAATTCGTTTTGTAAACTCAAGGCCAGTATGCCGCCCATGCAGGCACAAGAAGTCCACCAGTTATGTCCCATCGAATTCAACGAATGAATACGTGCCGGCTCCAGCACCCAGTCCCCCAGACACGGGTCAAGGGCCAACCGTTTCAATCCTTCCGCTATTTCTTTCCTCTCGGAACTTGAAAGGTCATTATAAACAGCATCATAGGCTATGGCAGAAAGGTAAGCTTTATGTGCCAGTCCCAAATCCGCTCTCCAGACAGGGATACGCGCCAGCATTTCTTCACTGCCCCACGTATCCTCCTTAATGACATCCAATAAAATCTCTTTCAATTTGTCAGCGTATTTTTTTTCATCTGTCATCAAATAAGCCAAAGCCAGGTAATCCGCCTTGCTTAGATTCTTTTTCTGCAACTGTTCATCTGCCGTCTTCTTTATAGAAGCCCATGCCTCAGCCATCTTTAAATCATTTACAATCCGTTGTTTCACCTGCTGAATGCGCTCCGGAGTATAAAGCAAAGCAGGGTGTTTTATCTTTTGCGCCTGTACAAAGGCAAAGCATAAAAAAATCAATAGACATACATATATCCGTTTCATATTTCTGTTGGTTTAATTATTGTTTAACGACATAGAAAATCACTTTCCGCTTTTCCTCAACCGTCTGTCTACATCCGCCGTCCTGACATTATCCAAAAGTACACCGGCGGAAGAAATGTCGTTGACTTGTATCCGGTCAAGCGACAAGTTCCCTACATTAACGGCAATTACCGGTATCCTGGGATCAGGCTTTTCCGATTGAAAGGTGGCATTGTCCACAGCTATACTTCTCACATTTCTGATAAACAGTCCATAACTCGGCAGATTCCCCCATACAGTAGGTTGCGGATAACCTTTCTCATCCTCTTTCACTTCCCGATGGGAAGACCAATATTGGTCCCGAAATACATTTCCGGCAGTATCATGCCGTTTCCCTTGCATATCATTCGCCGTCCGGCAATTTCCTGCTACAAGCCCGCCTTTATTTAGAAAGCGAACATTGCTCAAATAAATATTCTCTATTTCACCACCGGGAATCCCCGTTATGGAAGAACAAAAATTACCGGTATCATAAGCGGTTACATTACTAATCTGTATATTTCTCATTTTTCCTATTGGAGGAACCGGAGCCTCATCTATATATTTCCGGCCTCTATTCGCCAAACGGACATACAAAGGACATTCCGTACCCTCAATTACGATATTGTCAATAGACACGCCATCCATTATTCCCCCATCCACCACCTCCAAAGAAATAGCCGTAATACCGCTTGGAGTAGATTTTATAATGCGGTCCCCTTTATTGCAACTCGGTTTAACAATACAATTAGAAATGACAATATTCTTATATCCTCCGGTCGATTCGGTGCCACATTTTATGGCATTGGCAAAGCTGCTGACAATACAATTATTAATAACGACATCTTCACAAGGAGCCAGCCCCGTACTTTTCAACACGATTCCGTCATCGTCCGAATCGATGACACTATCAGACAAGATAAACCTGCGACAACCGTCAATATCTATACCGTCATTATTACCATTACAATGGTTGAAAACATGGATATGCTCTACAATAACATCTTCACAATCCAGATAATGTTGATTCCACAAGGCTGAATTCCTCATACTGATACCTGAGATACGTACCCCTTTACATGAAATAAAAAGGATATTACGCGGTCTGCCGTCGGCATCACCCGGTACTCCGCCCACACGCCCTTTTCTGCCCTTTCCTCTCCCATCAATTACGCCTTTGCCCGTAACGGCTATATTCCTAGCCCCCACCGCATAAATCAACGCCGACCATCCGCCTGCATCTTTCAAAGAGCGGTAAGCTGCTCTCGGCTGAATAGGAAAATCAGCATAATCCTCACTGGCATAAAGGCAGGCACCGTTATCCAAATGAAGTTCTACATTATCTTTCAGAAAAATAGTACCTGTCTTAAATTTACCCGGAGGAATAACCACTCTTCCGCCCCCCTGCCTGTAACAGCTTTCAATCGCTTCATTGATAGCTTTCGTATGCACCATCATAGTATCACGGGTGGCTCCGAAATCCAGAATATTAAATTCTCCCGTCCTCCCGTGCTCCCTCGTTTGAGCAAAAACATGGATGACAGAAAGGCATATATAAAGACAAGTCATCAGCTTCTTTTTCATGGTATTTACTGAATTATGATAATAACAAATCGCAACTTCTCCCTTTATATCATTCAATACGAAAGAGAAGAAATAAAGACTCAACGCGGAGCTGACTATTTCGTTATAAAAAAACTGCGTTCCACCGGTTCAGCCGTCTGTACCTGTCCGGCAATCCCGTACTGCCAGGCTACAACGGTGACTTTCACCGGAAATTTACTGCGGGGAGGAATTTTCGTAAAGACCAGCCTGTTATCTTGTAATTCCGCAGGGCCTTCCTTTACATAATAATATACGGGCAATCCACAATCAGAAACAGCTTCAAGAGAAACTGATTCCACTCCTTCCCTCACATCTTCTATCCCCGGAAAAAGTATATATTGGCGTTTTCCCTCTGTATTCCGATAAGGAATACGAATATTGAATTGTTGTACCGCACTCTTATATCTACTGTCACCCTCATTAGCGGCCAACAGCCAGATATCTCCGGTACGCTTCGGATTATCCATTCCCATTCTATAAAAACGCACGGTAAAAGTAGTATCGTTCACTTTTGCTACCGGACCACAAATACGGGTTATTTCAATCTTGCCATTGGCATGCTCCTTCACCGGTAAGGAACGCAAAGAATCCGTATATACCCCTTTTACGTGAAAAGTTAAACCGTCGGCTTCCGGATAGAAACCAGCAATAATTCCGGCATGTTGTCCGGCAGCATATTTTACCAACTGACCTCTCTGCATAAATCCAAGATATTGCATCTGCTTACCTTTATATTTTGCATAGCGGGCTTCGGTCAGTCCGGCCATTTCTTTATCAAAATACCAAAATGCGTCATGTTTATCTCCTTTATAGTCATGAAATGAAGCTGCCTTAGCCCTGTTTTTCTGCTCCGGATGCCAACGCTCGGCCAACCATCCTTCTTTCGGGTTCAGTTTTTTCAAACTAACAGGCTCATTCAAAGAAGAATGTCCGGACAAACGGTATTCCAACGCTTTTCGCAGAAACAAAGCAATATAATCAGCAGTCTGCCCGGCCACATCAAAATGTCCACGTCCCGTATCACACAAAAATGAAATACAACTTTCGGGATACATCATCCGAAATGCCAAAGCAGGGTTCACCCGCGCCTCCCACCATTCATATTCTCCTTCAATCATCAATCCCGGAATACCATCTATATTACGTGTCCTACCCCACTCCAGATTCTCCCCGCCATAGCCACACAGGTTGGTACGGGGAGCATCTCCATGCAAAGAAATGACAGCCAATGTCCGTTCAGGATTCCAAGCGGCAAAATTCCACGGATAAGTGGCCATTGCCGAATGACCGACAGGAACTACAGGTATATGTTCCAACTCAGAATAGCCGCTGACTTCCGCCAGGTCATTCATCATCCGATTGAAAATCTCTTGCGTTCCCTTTGTCACATCCCATTGCTGGTCGATTCCGGGAGTGATCCATACCAGTCCGATTCCCATCCGGGACAATGCTTCCCGGAAACGCGGCATCTCGAACAGGGTTTCCTCACTCATATTGTGCTTTCCTACCATTACGGCACGCAACTGATGACAATCGGAAGGTATCCACAGGAAGGCAGTCGGTTCTTTGCCAGTTTCGGAAGAGATGAATCCTTTTAGCCGTACGGACCATTGCCATTCTTGGGCAGTAGCAAACAAAGCACTGCACAATAACAATAAAGCAAATACTAATTTCCTCATCAAGCTATATGTTTAAATGAATATTTTCTTTTTAATACGCTCCACTCACGATATTCACTCAACACCTCATTCATTAAAATAAAAATCCACAGATACCTCATGAGGATACCTGTGGATCTTTTTAACCGAACATAGAATTACAACTGATGAACCTCTTCCAATGTCAATCCTGTAATTTCCATAATATCCTCTATAGAGAGCCCTTTTTCTTTCATCCTCCGGGCATTGCGAACGACACCTTCCTTAATGCCTTCTTCGCGACCTTCCGCACGACCTTCTTCGCGGCCCTCCATACGACCTTCTTCGCGACCTTCCATACGCCCTTCTATCTTTCCTTCCAACTTGGCAGAATCAAGAACATCATTCTGAATCATTAAAGCGCTGAGATGTTCATCGTAAGCATGACGTTCCTGAGGGGTCATTGAATAATATTTCAATTTTTCACGTGCCTCCCCCAATCCGGGAGCTGTCGTGTCAGGACGGATAATACCCGTCTTCAAATATTCTATCCATTCCTCAAGGGGAGTCATGGCCACCTTATTAAACTCATTCACACGGATAAGGAAATACTCAGGATAAATTTCGGAAGGCATACGAGGCACAATAGCATCCTTCTCCCGGGTACTGACCTGCAGGAAATCTCCCGTATGCACCCCTTTAAATATATTCTGCCCATGATAAAGATAATCAGTTCCATAACCGATATCGAAATAAAGGATACTGATGGAATATATCTTTTTAACTTTATAATAAGTCTCGCCCAATGAGATATGTTCTGTAATGGCTTTAGCCACTCCATACAGGATACGCTCCAAATAATACAGCTCACGCGTATTTTGAATCTCGATGATAACAATCTCATTTTTACTATTGAGAGCTTTGATATCAACCCGATTGAACTTATCATTCTCCGTTTGCTGGTTACCCTCGCTTTCCAAAATCTCCACTATATGAATTTCATCACCTATCAGTACCGTAAGGAATCCTTCGAGCACACCAAAATTGGCTTTATGGCGCAACAGGCGTTTGACCGCCCAATCAAAACGGATATATTTATCTTGTAATTCCATAAGAATATAATTTATTCATTTTCAATGGACAAAGATACGAAAAAGGATTGCTCTTAAAGAATTATTCCACTTAAATAATTACCCTTATTTTTTATTTCACAAATGCTGCATTCTCCATATGCTCTTCCACAAAGATACCTGCCCAATCCGGAATCTTATACCATTGGGGCCTTTCGGACATATCATGCCGACATCACCTTACCGTTTATCATCAGGTTCTCGAAACGGATACTCTTTATCTTCCTCATTTCTTGAGAGGAACAAAGGAGCCTGTCTGATGGAACTCCTTATTTCCCCATGTGAAACAAGGAGTTCCAATAGTATAAAACAAGTTGTTTCTGATGGTGGAATCAACTGTTCCACACGTTGGAACACCCTGTTAACCATATAGGTTATCTGCATGAAATAGTTCGTCGAGAGAACTACTTCATCCGTTTCTGTGTGACAGAAGGGTGACACTTTTTTTATCTGTCACAGTATTCATCACAGATTTAACACGCTGTATAACAAGGCATTGAAAAGTCATATGACAGTGTGACAGATATTTTTCAAAAAACATACAGTAAGAAAACAGTCGCTATACTACCGAACTCACTGCTACCTCATGCCATTTATAATAATCTTCTTTAGACAATGAGATATCAAACATTACTTTTACAAATCCTTTTTATAGGAAAACTCATCAGCAAACATTACCAAGCCTGATTTTGCTTATATCTGCTAGTCAATTCAGACGTTCCACTATTACATTCTCTTATGATGTTAGAAATTATCACACATTTCTATCCTTATAGAAAATTATTTTGGGAATTGCCCCAGGATTAAGAAAAGGGATCTGCTTTTTGGAAAATATGGAAAGATATCCCCAATATATCGCAGCAGTCGAAAGATATCACATCTAACCAGAGCATGAATTAAAACAACTGGATAATATTCTTGAACCAATACTCATTTTAGGAGTCGGGATAATTGTTGCTGTCGTTTTAATAGCCATGTATATGCTAATGTTCCAGTCAAGACAAACTATTGCTTAATGATTTAAAACACGATAATAAAGACGACCATGACAAAAACGTCCGTTTTATCTAAAACTGTCACCAGTAGAGATTCAAAAAAACAAAAGAAGAGTGACATCTAAAAAACGAAAACAAACAGCATCTATTTAAGATTATGGCACTGTCCGACAAAACTTGAAGCATTCTTCGATAATCCCTCCCCTATTATACAACATTCGCTATCACAACCTTTAATAGTGATAGACACGGATTATGCAGACTTCATAAAGAACTTACATCCTCTCATCATCCGTATCTTTATATTTCAAAATATATACCGCTTATCCCAAAAGCGAAATCAGCATATCGGCAGCTACCGCCAAACCGATCACGCCCCAAATATTATTTGCCATACAATATTGGAGCAAGGTTATTTCATTGACTACACGGCTTGTCATAGGTACAGTACTCAGCCCCGTAGCACCAATCAGTGGGGTTATCTTCTTTTTCATGAAAACAAACAACGCCATAACAGCAGTCACTACAATCGAAAATACAATCTTGAACACACGCAGGTTCTTGATTTCCGTTTTAGAAGGATACTTTTCCTGCTCTTTCATATTAATACTAAACTCTTTCTTTGTACACCATATTTTCACCACCAGCGGAACAATCACCGGAACCAAAGCCATATAAGAATAGGCGGCAATGGTAATCAGACCCGGCAAATGAGGAACCTGCTTTATAGTTGTAAAAATGGCTATAGGACCACTGGCACCACCGATAATCCCCAGCGAAGCCGCTTCCCTGGAAGTAAATCCCATCAGAATGGCTACCAGCAATACAGTAAATATACCCAATTGCGTAGCCGCGCTGAATATGGAAAGTTGCAGGTTGCGCAACATCGAGCCAAAGTCTGCCCCATTCAAGAATCTCGTTCTCATGAAGATTGTATACTCTTGAAAGAATTTTGATGGGCTTGCTTTGACTTCGCTCACGATATAAAATTTCTTTTCAAATGTGTACTTGATCATATAAATAAAGAGGCTCAAAATAGAATTGCTAAAGTAAAAATCTTATAGATTGAAACTTAAAAGTAAAAAGTCTCCTGCTTTAGCCTTCGTTTATTTTAATTAGATGGCTAAAAGCAGGAGATTTTTATGTTGTAATATAGAGTATAAGTAAGTCTATCCTATTTTTCTATTTTGAGCCTCTTCATTTCTATACCTCCTCTTTCCTATTATCGCACTTATGATTA
>ENA-OPFF01000503-OPFF01000503.1-human-gut-metagenome-genome-assembly--contig:-NODE-503-length-8493-cov-1.525717_pt1 | contig 8493 bp, 8 predicted proteins | sample MGYA00241713_ERZ501558 | MGnify/ENA primary metagenome ERZ501558 (study PRJEB25962, sample SAMEA2042429) | human gut metagenome | biome: human gut; feature: human-associated habitat; material: faeces...
AGAAATTTAGAGGATGTCCTCTTTTTGTGTTATAGGAACAACTGAAATAGCGAAAGGAGATTAATATGGAAAAATTCAATGATTTAATTACCTCAAATATCCCTGTGCTGGTAGATTTTTATGCCGAATGGTGCGGTCCGTGCAAAATGATGAAACCCATCCTGGAAGATGTAAAGGCGATGAAAGGTGAAAAAGTAAGAGTAGTCAAAGTGGATGTGGACAAACACCAAGAACTGGCTGCTTACTACCAAATACAATCTGGTCCCACACTCATGATTTTCAAAGATGGCAAGCAGTTGTGGAGACAAAGCGGTGTGCTACAAGCCAAAGAGCTAAGCGAACTGTTGGCACAATACGAATAACCGACGAAGAAAAACAATAAAAAAGACCGTGCAAAACAAATCTGCACGGCCTTTTTATTTATAATAAACTTATTATTTCTTGAAATATCTATTGTACAAGCCTTCGAAGCCCTTACCATGACGAGCTTCGTCTTTAGCCATTTCGTGAACTGTATCGTGGATAGCATCCAAGTTCAGAGCTTTTGCACGAGTAGCAATACGCTTCTTGTCAGCGCAAGCACCTGATTCTGCATTCATTCTCTTTTCCAAGTTAGTCTTAGTATCCCATACGCAGTCGCCCAGCAATTCAGCAAATTTAGAAGCGTGTTCAGCTTCTTCCCAAGCATAGCGTTTGAAAGCTTCAGCAATTTCAGGATAACCTTCACGGTCAGCCTGACGGCTCATAGCCAGATACATACCAACTTCTGTACATTCACCCATAAAGTGGTTGTTCAAATCTTTAATCATTTCTTCGTCACAACCTTTAGCAACGCCAATTACGTGTTGGTCAGCAAATTCCAAACCACCTTCTGTTTCTACCATTTCGTTGAACTTAGAAGCGGGTGCTTTACACAACGGACACTTTTCAGGAGCTGCATCACCTTCATGAATATAACCACAAACTGTACAAATAAACTTTTTCATAATTTCTTTTTTTATTAGTTAGTCAATATTTTATTTATTAGTTAGTCATCTACTCTCTATCTTTCTAACTTCTTTCTTTGTCTTCTTTAGAACAAACGGGGCATATACCTTTATAATATTGGTGAATTTCATCCACCTTGAATCCATTCATATCAATTTGCTCTACTTGCTTCACTTCATTACTGTAGGGCAAATCAAATATTTTACCACATTTCTTACAAAGGAAATGAGCATGCAGGGAAGTATCACCGTCAAAACACGCATTCTTTTCATCAATTGTAAGCATTAAAGCTGCTCCATGCTCGACAAAGAGTTTCAGTGTATTATACACTGTAGTCTTGGACAAGGTTGGAATATCCTTACATAGCGCCAAATAAATCTCATCGATAGAAGGATGAGTTTTATGAGCCAACAAATAATCCATAATAGCTATGCGCTGTACGGACGGCTTAATGTTATAACTGATAAGATAATCGTAACTCTTCATATATTCCCTTTTTGTAACTATTACAATTTTATTTCATGTGCAAAGATAGATAGTTATTCGCAACAAACAAATAAATCACGTACTTTTTTTTATTTTTTTTATTTAGGGGTATAAATCGGGAAAGAATGATTAATTTTGCAAGTATATATAATAATTAGGTATAATATGAAATACGGTTTTGTAAGAGTGGCGGCTGCCATTCCGATAGTGAAAGTGGCTGACTGCAAATTTAATGCACAACAGATTGAAACTCAAATTGCCATAGCAGACGGGAAAGGAGTACAAATTATCATTTTCCCCGAACTAAGTATTACAGGGTATACTTGCGCCGACTTGTTCGGTCAGTCTTTACTGTTGGAAGAAGCAGAAATAGCTTTAATGCAGATTATGAATAATACCCGACAAATGGATATCGTCTCCATTGTAGGGATGCCTGTAGTTATGAATTCCACGCTGCTGAATAGTGCTGTTGTTTTCCAAAAAGGAAAAATACTGGGTATTGTTCCCAAAACATATTTACCTAATTATAAAGAGTTCTATGAACAACGCTGGTTTACCTCTGCTCTAAACCACCCAGATGGTAATGTACGTCTCTGCGGACAAAATGTACCGGTCAGCGCCAACCTGCTTTTCGACACTCCGGAAACTTGCTTTGGCATTGAAATCTGCGAAGATATGTGGGCCCCCATTCCCCCCAGTTCCGCATTAGCATTGAAAGGAGCGGAAATCATTTTCAACATGTCTGCCGACAATGAAGGAATAAGCAAGCATAATTATGTCCGTTCATTAGTCAGTCAACAATCAGCACGCTGTCTGGCAGGATATGTATTCAGTTCATCCGGTTTCGGCGAATCGACTACAGACGTTGTTTTTGCAGGCAACGGACTGATATATGAAAACGGCACGTTACTTGCCGAGTCTGAACGTTTCTCATTCAAGGAACAATTGGTCATCAGTGAAATAGACGTGGAGGGTCTTCGTGGTGAACGGTTGACCAATACCACTTTTGCCGCCAATATCGGCAACTGCCCGGGACGTCCCGCCATCCACATCAGTACAGAATTTGTCAACACACGCGATCTTAGTCTGACGCGCAGTATAGAAGCTCATCCTTTTGTTCCTCAAGGCAAAGAATTGGATGAACGCTGTGAAGAAATCTTCGCTATCCAAATAGCAGGACTAGCCAAACGTCTGGTACACACTCACTGCAAGACTGTAGTAGTCGGTATTTCCGGTGGTTTGGATTCCACCTTGGCACTTTTGGTCTGTGCCAAAACTTTCGACAAATTGAATTTGCCACGAAAAGGCATCATCGGCATCACCATGCCTGGTTTCGGTACTACCGACCGTACTTATAACAATGCTCTCCATCTGATGGCTTCACTAGGTGTTACCATTAAAGAAATCAGCATAAAGGAATCCTGCATCCAACACTTTAACGATATAAACCACGACATGACCGTACACGATGTAACCTACGAAAACAGCCAGGCACGCGAACGGACTCAAATTCTGATGGATGTTGCCAACCAACTGAGCGGTCTTGTCATTGGTACAGGAGACCTTTCAGAACTTGCCCTAGGCTGGGCCACCTACAATGGCGACCACATGTCTATGTATGGAGTCAATGGAAGTATTCCCAAAACATTGGTCAAATACCTGGTAAATTGGGTGGCTTTGAATGGCATGGATAATGAATCACGTATTACCCTGCTCGATATTGTAGACACTCCTATCAGTCCCGAACTGATTCCTGCTGATGAAAACGGCAATATCAAACAAAAGACAGAAGATTTGGTAGGGCCATACGAACTGCATGACTTCTTCCTTTATCAATTCCTACGTTTCGGTTTTCGTCCCGCCAAGATATTCTTCCTGGCAAGTATCGCTTTTCGTGATACATACGATGAGGCAACAATCAAAAAATGGCTTACTATATTCTGCCGCCGTTTCTTTCAACAACAATTCAAACGCTCTTGCCTGCCCGATGGTCCCAAAGTGGGATCTGTATCACTCAGTCCCCGAGGTGACTGGCGTATGCCGAGCGATGCCAGTGCAGCTTCATGGCTGAAAGAATGCGAAGAGCTATAAACCATATAAAAAAGTAAGTTAGCTTCAAAGACAAAGTAACTTAACTTAGTTGGGCAAATAAGTTAAGTTACTTTGTCTTTGAAGCTAACTTAAATACATCCCTTGCTTGAGGGTACTTCAAAATAGTAAATATCTCTTCGCACAGCCATCTTTATGGCACGAGCCAAAGCTTTGAAAATACCTTCTATTTTATGATGCTCATTCTGCCCCTCGGCTTTGATATTTAAATTCATACGAGCTGCATCACTCAATGATTTAAAAAAATGAGGAAACATCTCGGTAGGCATCTCCCCTATTTTCTCTCGATGAAACTCAGCATCCCATACTAACCATGCTCTACCGCCAAAATCCAAAGCTACCCGACAAAGACAATCATCCATGGGCAAGCAATATCCGTAACGCTCAATGCCACGCTTGCTGCCCAATGCCCGATAAATACATTCACCCAAAACAATGGCAGTATCTTCAATAGTATGATGTTCGTCCACTTCCAAATCACCTTTTACTTTAATGGTAAGATCAATACCACCATGTTTTCCAATCTGTTCCAACATGTGATCAAAAAAACCAATACCTGTAGAAATATCACACTTTCCGCTGCCATCTAAATTTAAGCTGATATAAATATCCGTTTCCTTCGTAGTACGACGGACCTCCGCTATACGTTCTCCGGCAAAAAGAAATTCAGCGACCTTATCCCAATCTGTAGTAACCAGTACACAATAGGATTCCAGTTCTTTTTCTTTCAGAATATCCATATTATCTTGCAGCAAGATAGCCTTACATCCCATATTTTTAGCCAGTTCCACATCTGTAGCACGATCACCAATAACAAAACTGTTAGCCAAATCATAATCACCGGTAAGATATTTTCCCATCATTCCTGTTCCAGGCTTACGGGTAGACACATGGTCTTCCGGAAAACTGCGGTCTATCAAGATATCATCAAAAGTGATACCTTCCCCCTCCAATGTCTTCAACACCAGGTTGTGCACCGGCCAAAAGGTATCCTCAGGAAAAGAAGAAGTACCGAGGCCGTCTTGATTGGTAACCATCACAAATTCAAAGTCGAGCTTACTGCGGATAAATCCCAAATTACGAAATACCTTAGGATAAAACTCCAATTTATGGAAAGAATCCAATTGGTAATCAACCGGTGGCTCGATAACCAACGTACCGTCACGATCTATAAACAACGCTTTCTTCATACTTCAACATTCATAATTCTTCAATGCTTCCAACAACATATCATTCTCCGGACGTGTACCAATAGTCACACGCAAACAATCACGACATAAAGAAATACTGGTACGGTTACGCACTATGATACCTTTACCTACCAAATAATTATATATTTTCTTGGCATCTGTCACTTTAGCTAGAAAAAAATTAGCATCCGTAGGATAGATTTTCTCACAACAAGGCAGTTCTACAAATTCATTGACCAAACGCGTCCGTTCTTCCAATAACGACTTTACCCAACGTTCTACCTCATAATGCCGATGCAACATCATAACAGCCTCTTTCTGTGTCAGCAGATTCACATTATACGGATATTTAATCTTACTGAAAATAGAGATGATTTCTTTAGACGCAAAGGCCATGCCCAAACGAATGGCAGCACATCCCCATGCCTTAGAAAAAGTCTGGAAGACAATCAAATTAGGATATTTATCTAAATCGGCAAGGAAAGACGGCGCATCAGAAAAATCGGAATAGGCCTCGTCTATAATCACCAATCCCTGAAAAGTATCCAGCAATTTTTCCATTTCCCTACGATCCAGGTTATTACCGGTTGGATTATTGGGCGAGCAAAGAAAAACCAGTTTGGTGTGATCGTCTGTTGCCGCCAATAGTTTGTCGGCACTGAACTGATAGTTTTCATCCAACAACACCTTGCGATATTCTACATCGTTGACATCGGCACACACCTGATACATACCATAAGTAGGGTCAATAGCCACTACATTATCCACCCCCGGAATACAGAACGCGCGATATACCAAGTCAATAGCCTCATCACTGCCGTTTCCCAGAAAGATCGTATCGGGGTCTACCTTTTTAATAGGAGCTATCATATTCTTCAATTCCCGCTGCATAGGATCAGGATAACGGTTATTAGGTGTATTGTACGGGTTCTCATTGGCATCCAGAAAAACAGATGCCTCCGCTCCATTATATTCGTCACGTGCCGATGAATAGGGTTTCAAAGCCCAAATATTCGGGCGCGTCAATTCTTTCAAATCTTTCATCTTTATACTGTTTTTAATCTTACGGTTACTGCATTCTTATGCGCACCCAGTTGTTCATTAGCCGCCATCACCTCAATAGCAGGACCGATATTCTGAATACCCTCACCATTAATCTCCTGAAAAGTGATTTTACGGATAAAACTATCCAGACTCACCCCACTATACGCTTTGGCATAACCATTGGTAGGTAAAGTATGATTGGTTCCGGATGCATAATCACCGGCACTCTCCGGAGTAAGTGAACCTAGAAATACAGATCCGGCATTGACAATACGCTCTGCCAGTTCCATATAATCCTTGGTCTCGATAATCAAATGCTCGGGAGCATATTCATTCGTCAGAGCAATTGCCTCATCCATATCCCTCACCAAAATCAATTTGCTGTTTGCCAACGACTTTTCGGCTATTTTCCATCTGGTAAGCAAAGCCAACTGGCGTTGTACCTCATACTCCACCTCCTTCATTAATTTCTCAGAAGTAGTTATCAGCATGGCCTGACTATCAACTCCATGTTCCGCCTGTGAAAGCAAATCGGCTGCCACAAATACAGGATTAGCCGTCTCGTCGGCCAGCACTTCGACTTCAGAAGGGCCGGCAGGCATATCTATCGCAACATCCCGCAAAGAAACCTGCTGCTTGGCAGCCGTCACATATTGGTTACCCGGACCGAAAATTTTATAAACCTTAGGCACACTTTCCGTTCCGTATGCCATAGCAGCGATGGCCTGCACCCCTCCTGCTTTGAATATTTTATTTACTCCGGCCAATTTTGCCGCATACAAGATAGCAGGATGAACCTTTCCTTCTTTATCAGGAGGAGTACAAAGTACGATTTCCTTGCAACCTGCAATCTGTGCCGGAGTAGCCAACATCAATACGGTAGAAAATAAAGGCGCCGTGCCTCCGGGAATATACAAGCCCACCTTTTCAATAGCAACAGCCTTCTGCCAACAAGTTACACCAGATACAGTCTGCACCTTTTTCCCTTCAAATCGCTGAGAATTATGAAAAGTATGAATATTTTTCTGTGCCAGCATAATAGCTGCCTTCAATTCAATAGGTACCTCCTTTTCCGCTTCAGCAATTTCCGTTTCAGTAACCCCCAGTAAGTCCAGTTTCACCTTATCAAAACGTTCTTCATATTCCCTCACCGCTTTATCTCCTTCCGTCTTCACTTTATCCAGCACTTCTTTAACCGTATCGCGCAGCGTGTCTGTATTTAATGCCGGACGACGGAGAATTTCCACCCAGTCTTTCTTTTCAGGATATATTATTTTCTTCATACATGTATTCTTTTATAAGTTTACAAATCTCGCCTGACGTATGGACCGGCTATAATATCATTTTCTCAATGGGCAATACCAAAATACCTTCCGCGCCCAATGCCTTCAGTTTTCCGATGATCTCCCAAAAACGCTTCTCGTCAAGCACTGTATGTACCGAACTCCATCCTTCTTGTGCCAATGGCATCACAGTAGGACTCTTCATACCCGGCAGCACTTCGATAATTTCTTCCAAACGCTCTGTCGGAGCATTCATCAAGACATATTTCTTGTCTTCGGCAGCTTTCACCGCTTCAATACGGAACAAGAGTTCGTTCAGAATCTCTTTCTTCTCCTCAGACATATTCTTATTGCCTATCAGCAACGCCTCACTTTTCATAACCACTTCCACTTCCTTCAAGCTATTGCTTACCAAAGTCGATCCCGAACTTACAATATCAAAAATAGCATCTGCCAAACTGATTCCCGGAGCAATCTCTACCGAACCGGTAATGACATGAATATCAGAATGAATACCATTCCGTTCCATGAAATCTTTCAAAATGCCGGGATAAGAAGTCGCAATCTTACGTCCTTCAAACCAAGACAAACCCGGATAGTCCACATCTTTAGGTATAGCCAATGACAAACGGCACTTGCTGAATCCCAAACGTTTAATCACCTCAGCGTCTTCTTTTCTCTCTACAAACTCATTCTCGCCTACGATACCCAAATCCGCCACACCACCGGCTACAGACTGGGGAATATCATCATCACGAAGAAAAAGCACCTCGATGGGGAAATTGGATGATTGTACCAATAAAATTCTTTTAGAAGAGGAAATTTTGATATCCGCTTCCTGTAGCAATGCCATTGTCTCTTCAAACAAACGGCCTTTTGACTGTACTGCAATTCTAAGCATGATTCTATCTGTTTTTTAATTATTAACCGGCAATAAAAAGGGCTTACCGTTTTCGGCAAGCCCTATATCATCATACTACAATATCATCTTAGCCCACCGAGTTATTCGTTAGGAAAATGATGATGATGTGTAGCTGTTCTAACCATAGTTTTTCTTTTTATTTGCTACAAAAATAAAGTATTAAAATGAATACAGCAAATAATTATCATAAAAACTTTGATTTTTCTTTCAAATTAAAGGAAGCTGTTCGTCACTCTCCACATCGCAATGCAAAAAGTGCATCTCTTCTTTTGCCTTCTCTTGCGAGAAAGTAAAGTAAGTACAAAGCGCTTTGGTACACAATTCCTCCTTATTATTATAAATAGCCGCATCCACCAGAATGATATTGCGCTTCACTTCCTTGATAGAAGCACGCAGCACGATATGCGAATCATTCGTACTGATAGGTTTCATATAGCGGGTTTCCATTTTGGACGTAACACCGGTAGTCTGT
>ENA-OPFF01000515-OPFF01000515.1-human-gut-metagenome-genome-assembly--contig:-NODE-515-length-8354-cov-1.127124_pt1 | contig 8354 bp, 8 predicted proteins | sample MGYA00241713_ERZ501558 | MGnify/ENA primary metagenome ERZ501558 (study PRJEB25962, sample SAMEA2042429) | human gut metagenome | biome: human gut; feature: human-associated habitat; material: faeces...
ATCCCTCCTTTTTGTTCACCTCCGCTACATTACTGATATCGTCTGCCGTATTCACTCTGGTCCAGGCACCATTCTCCCGTTTCTGAAACAGAAGATACGATTTGTCTTTTTGATCTGCCTGCGACCATGTCAGATCTACCGCCCCTTTTCCCTCGTTGGCTCTGTAATTGTCCGTCGATTGTAGCCGCAATGTCACCCAATGAGCATACAATGTCAGTGAGGCGGAGGGGATGATCCTGTCCCCCGGAGCGCCCGCCGGCTGCGTAAACTTTGTATCATAATACCATCCGCCGAACGACCAGCCTTCTCTGGATGTGGCCGGCAATGTGACCGGATCCGGATGATATACTGCTTTTACCGTATCCGTATGTCCGTCTGCAGCGGGAAATATATAACTAGCCCCGTCTATCTGTCCCCGGAATGGCAGGATCCTCATCCATTCTTCGAAATGATTAGTCGCCCTGACAGGTGACACCGGCGTACCTCCGTTGGTCTCAAACTTTATAAGACAGCCTTCCGGTGGTTCTATATGTGCTTCCTGCAATGCATATTTTTTTTGATACTCCCCTGTAACTGAAAAAACACTTTCTCCGTTATAGCTTCCTCCTGCTGCATCTATCTTCAAAGTACTTTTACAGGGACGCCATTGTGCGTAGAGAATCACCGTGCCGTTGTCTTCCTCCGTCCACGTGGTCCTGTCTTTGTAATCAGCCGTAGACAGATTGTATATTTCTGCACGGTCCCCATAAGAGATACCGCTTCCGTCCGGTTTGCTATTCCATCCGGTGAACACATATCCGGTCCGGGAATAATTATTTACCACAAGATGTGTGACCGGCGTTACTTCTTTTCCCTCATAAAGTACAGCATTATCATACATATGATAGCTTTCTTCCATAAACCCATGGCAGGACTCAGCATTTGCATCATAGGTAATCCTATACTGATTGTTTGAGATCGTCTTACATCGGTGTGGTGAAAATGTAACTCCCTGTTCCAGATTACTACAAAACGGGCACAAATAATAATAGGTCACAGGGTTTTCTTCGCTGCCAAGATCCATATACTGTATCGTCTCCGCCGCTTCCCTGCTCATATAAATATTCCACCATTCTATCGGTTCTCCGCAATCCGCACACAACGGCTTCCAGCCGGAATAATAATACCTATGACATTTTTTCATGCCGAACGAAATACCATGCCATCCGGGGGGTGCTCCATATGCATTATGAATACATTGTGCACCGCGCAAAACAACCTGCCATGCCCCTATGGGTACTTCCCCTCTCCGGCTGGATCTGTAATAATGTTCTCCCTCCTGTAATACCTCCAGGGAAGATTTGATTCCGGTATACACTGTCGTTGTTTCGTTTTCGTCATACCATTTATAGTTCCGGTCCCCAGCACAGGTTGTCCATGCTTTCCCGTCCGGGCTGAATGATACATAACTGCTGTTGTAAATCGTCTTTTTTTCGGAGGCCTGTACATGCCCGCCCGGAAGCAACAGCACAATTCCCAGTGCAATTCCCATGATGCTGTACAAAGCACAGCGTATTTTCTCCGTCATGCCGCTTCTCCTTCCTGGTGTATCCCGGGGCACTGTCAATCGCAGACCTTAACGACTCTGAGCGATCCTTTTGCCAGATTTCTGTAAAAATCATCTACTTTACCGTTGTCCATGTAAACATTGATCCTCTGCGCAGGAGTCGTTGTATCTCCACTGTCTATCGCATTTCCGTTTTGGTCGAAAACCTGCTGCACGAACAAATTCTTCCAAACCGGCTTTTCTTTGGCTGTTTCTTCTTTATCAATACAATAAATATGAATCCTGTCCCCCGCTCGCAGGACTCCTCCCACTGCCTGATACAGATCTTCCGCACGAAATCCGGCAATTACAGCTTCTTCCATCTCTCCGGTGATCTGTTCTTCACTTTCCAGCATTCCCCGGGTCACAACACTGCCTTTTTCAATCCGGTGTACCGCTATTCTGCCTGTGATCTCATCCATATTCTTTATTGCCGTGTCCGGTACGATCTTTCGGTCGATCTCCACCGTCTGTACATAATTCAGGATGTTGTCTTCCGTGATGCTTTCTCCCTTCGGGAGATCGTCGATCGTTACACAGACTGTGATTTTCTCATACTCGGCCAGAACCTTTTTTTCTGCCTGAAGCATTATGATAAATACTGCTGCCGCCGCTATGAATGCCGCCAGAATACTTCCGTTCCATATTTTATTTTTTGTGCTTTTACTCATTTCCCGTAACTTTATTTTCTGTAATTTCATTTTTCTTCTCCCTGTTGTCATTTCTTATAACATCTACCAGTTTTCCCTTATGAGCCATCACGCGTGTGCCCAGAAATCCTTCCACAGGATAAGCGATCTCACTGTACACACCGGTATTCTCAATGGTCTGTCCCCCCGGAGTCCTCACTTCTCCCAGGGTTCCATCCCGATCTCTCTGCCATATCTCTACCAGATCGGACGTGACATTGTAGATTGTGTAATTCTGTATTTCCACCTGTCCAGAGATCATTCTCCGGTTCTGTGCCATAAAATGATTATCCAGTCCGAGATTTTCTCTCAGTGCATGACAGTATCTCTCATATGCCTGTTCGGGATCTGTTATGAGTACTTTTTGCGTAATGCCGTATTCTTCGATATCGATGACAGCCGAGGCCAGATTCGACAGTGCCAGGGCATCTTCCATATACATGGCAGATTCTCTGTACAAAGCAACCTGCAGCTGCATACATAGCAGTATTGCCAAAAACAGTATCAGGAACAGTCCAAGCACCCAGGAAACCTGTCCCTGTTCTCTAGTTTTTCGCTGTAGATACTCTTTTTTCATAAATTTCATAAGTTTCCCCCAGCCGGCCATGAATCTGCAATACAACGTCATTTCCGTATCCCGCCGGATTTAATGTACTTCCCTCATAATCAATCCCTGTCATCCCCAGATCCTCCAGTTCTGCGGTCAACTGCGTCTGATCCTGAGCCGCCAGATAGCCGACCGTTTCCATCTTGAGCAGATAACATCGTGCCAGCTGACCCACTTCCGCCTTTTTGGCAATCAGCTGTACATTTTCCATATAACTTATCATTAATGCGGTGAGTGCCAGGATGCACAGTCCTATTGTCAGTATTTCTCCTACGTTTCCGGCTTCTTTTTTTCGTCCTGTCATACACTCTCCTGCCTTATACACCGGTGAGAATATCTGCCGCTTTTGTCTGCATTGCCGTCACGATCGTCTGTATAAACGTTGTCAGACTGTCTTTCATGACCACACACAGCAACAATGCAATAATGCATAGTCCGACTGTCACCAGAATCCCATCGATTCCCGGTTCTCTGCTTAAGGCATGTTTTTTAATTCCGCTCACAATCTTTTCCCAATTTCCGTGTTTTTTCTCTTTCATTTTATTTCGTTCCTTTCGTATTTTAATATTTTTATATTTTGTATTTTTGTTTTTTCATTGGCCGGCTGTTTAGAATTTCACTGCCGCACGGAACATATATCCCACACAGGCATACAAAATCACTCCCAAAGTCGCGCCCAGCATCCCCAACTGGTAAAATGTAATGCTGCGGTCCAGTGCATTTTTCTGATGATTTAGGACTGTTATCTCCATATCCTTCAGCTGTTCTCCCATATCTCCCAGGAGTTCCACAGCTTGTCCGGATTCCCCCGCCTGGATCAGTGTGATGCACAATGCATCAATTTGCCGGTTATCAAACTTTCCCTGAAAAGCTGACAATGCCGTCATAAGATCAGACTGCATTACAAGATCCCCCGCCAGTTCTATCAGGGCCTGTTGCAGGCGCCGTCCTTTCACACTCTGACAACATTCCGTCAAAGCATCCGCGACATAAATACCGGCACGGATCTGTACCTCCAATGCCTGATAGATCAGCTTGATCTCCGTCAACATATTGCGATTATCCCTCTCATTCATATATATCAACAGCAGTTCCGGCAGAAAATACAGCACCGTTGCTGCCAAAACAGCGTATCCGCATCCGATTTTCAACAGACTGATCGCCCCCAAAAAAGCCAGCACGATTCTACCTGTTAAGTACTTCATGGGAGTAATCGTTTTTCCAAAATGATATTTTGCTCCGTTACGGATCAATTTTCTCTCTGTCTTTTCCGCCCAGCCGGTATAGCCTTTGCTTTCCCGTATCATTCCCGTAAATTCCTCCATGGTGCGCAGCAGGATTTCCGGTGTTTTACTCCTTCCCAGACGAAAAACAAACACTCCGCCGAAGACAGCTCCCAATATCTGCGGTATCCAAATAGTTTTCCAGTACATTCTCTCATTCTCCTCACATTTTGGTATCTACACAACATTTGTGTTTATCTTCGAAACCCATATACCTTGCGCAGGAACAATCCAAATATGATCCCATAGATTCCCAATGCCAGGTGTCCGGGTAACGTATCTGTTACGATCTTCCAGACAGATACATCGATCAGACGATCCACTGTCATCAGAGCAAATACCGACATTGCCGCCAGCAGTCCCATATTGATCGCTGCTTCCCTCAGCATTCCTTTTCGTTCCTCCTCTGTCCTAAGATATTCCCGCACAGAACGTCTGCTACTGTCTACCAGTGTTGTCAGATCTGCCATGTAACGTATACTGATCTCCAGATTTCTGGCAAGTTCTTTGAACTTCGGATGTTCCACCTTTTCCGCCATTGCCAGCAGTGCCGTGGAGGAATTTCCCGTCATCTGCGCCTCATAGGCGCATTCCTCCATCACTCCTTTCAGTGGCTCTTCCATATATTTACTCACCTGCCCCAGGACACCGGTGATCTCCCCGGCAGTCAGGCTGTAATTTCCCAGGAAATTCAGGCACTTTAAAATATTGTCATTTACCGACCGGTATTCCAAGAAACGAAAGGTGTTCAGGAGAATCATCTCGACAGCCATTGTGATCATCAGATACAAAAGTGAAGTTATCATTTTGCACCCAAGCACCTGTGTCCCTCCGAAGACAGCCGCAATCAGCAGTACATTTCCGGCAACCCATTTTTCTGCTGTAAAATGGGGCATTCTTCTGCGCAATCCGCTGTACCGTAAAACCTCTTCTATCCTGTACCAGACATTATTTTTTTGTTGAAATTCCATCAGACGGTGCCGGTTCTCTACTGCTCTCAGTTGTGACGCACGATCCATTCCTTCCCTGGTCCGGTGCAACAGCTCCCATAGCTTCTCCAGCCACCTCATCCGGCCAAACAGAAGCAAAAAGCCCATAAATAATAAACAGACAATCCATACGTATATGATCATAAGTTCCTCCTGTGTAATGATCAAAACAACCTCTCATATTCCAGATTCTCTTTCTCTGCGTTCCAGCCCAGGCAGGCAAATATTTCCTTGACCCTGTAATGTTCCATGAAGATCAGTGTCTGAAAGCAGTCCATCATTTTCATCAACTCATTGCGTGAGTATCTACTGTCATACATTGCATAATCCACTATTTTCTCCGGAGCTCTGTCAGCGGACGGCGCATGCACTGTAGCGGCACAGATCTGTCCCGTATAAGCTGCATTCAGAAGATACAGTGCCTCTCCGCCCTTCACTTCTCCGATAATGAAAAAATCCACATCCATGGTAAGACCGGCAATGCTGATATGCTTCAGATCATAATTCACTGAACTCTCCGAAGCACCCGGCAGGGAATGTAGAAACATCATATCCGGGTGGAAAAGTGTCGTCAGTTCATCCGCCTGTTGGGCCACCAGTATCGCCATATCATCCGGCAAAGTCTCTTTAAGTGCATTCAGCAGTGTCGTTTTCCCGGAGGAATTGCCTCCGCAGATCAGTGTGGCCCCCTGCCGGAACCTTTGCACCAGCAGTTCCGCCGTTGCCCTGTCCATCATATTCTTCTCCACCAGTTGCGCCATCATCGGAAAATTCTTCGGAACTTTACGAATACAGAGATAAGGTTCGCTGTATGTATTCACGATCGGCATGGACAGTGTAAAACGAAATATAAAATCCGGATGACTTTCCGTATCCGTAAATCGCTGAATCGCATTCAGATTCGAAATATTCACCTGATTTCTGGTTGCCACATAATCAATAAACTGCCGGTACTCCTTCTCCGAAGCAAAGGCAATTCCGGCATCCATACGTTTTCCTTCTCTCTTGATCCGAATGCAGTCATGGCTGACTACACGGATATCCGAAATACTCCCATCATCCATGAGCGGTGACAATCTGGAATAGCCGAACACATATTGCTCGAATTCTTTTAAAAGATCCGCCTGTTTTTCCACCGGTAAATGATAATTCTGCTCTATGTGTTTCAAAACTTCCCGTAAAAATTGTTCCTTACTCAGAATTCCTTTTTTCACCTGCACCAAAAGAATCTGCTTTTGCGTAAGGAAATCCTCTACTAATCGCTGTAAATCCTCTTCCATTTTTCCTCCAATCGCATACTTTGTTGTAGCCGTTCCCTGTTATTACTTCTTCTGTAATGTGATGTGTGGTCGAACATGACCGGATAAAAGATGCCGACGCTCTGACTGTCCCGTCGGGTAATATGCAGATTACTCCTTCTGCCATGATATGTCAACGCTTTCAAAACTATTTCCTGATTTTCGGAATAGTGCCCAAACAAAAACCGCAGTCCGGGGATTTTTCACTGAAAATCCAGTCAGACTGCGGTCTCGCACCTTGTATATTTTGTCTTTGTCTATTTTGTCCTATCATACTCACATTCCTGTTGCAACAGCAATGCATCAAACGCCTCCACCGGCATAGGACGGTGAAACAGAAAGCCTTGTGCATCTGTACAACCGCATCCCAAAAGGAAGCTCTTCTGTTCCTCTGTTTCCACTCCCTCAATCACGATATGTACTCCCAGCTGCTGCAGCATGGCAATGGTATTGCGGATAATGATCCGGCTCTTATCCTTTTCCAGATCCCGGATAAACTCTCTGTCGATCTTGATCTCATCCAGTGTCTGGTTCTTCAGCATATTCATAGTCGAATAACCGGTTCCGAAATCATCCATGGACACCAGGAAGCCCCGCTCCCGCAGGCTTTCCATGCGGCGATACATACCTGCCTCGTCCTCCAGGAATGCGCTCTCTGTCAGTTCCAGCGGAACATACTCCGGCAGAACATCATATTCCTCCCTGAGACGGATCAGTGTCTCTGCCATTTTTTCATCATATGCATGTAATCGCGATACATTGATGGAAACGGGGACAAGCATCCGGTCTTCCCGGTGCAATTTTCCCAGATAAGCAAACACCTTCTCCCAGATATATTCATCTACATTGATGATAAATCCGTTTTTCTCCAGTACGGGAATGAACTCTCTCGGTGGCACCAGCCCCTTTTCCGGATGCTTCCAGCGCACAAGCGCCTCACCTCCGATCACTCTTCCGTCCCTCATATCGACCTTGGGCTGCACATACAGCTGTAGTTCTCCGTTCTCCAGTGCGGACACGATATCATTTTCCACCTGGCGTTCTCGCATCTTCTGACTACGCATTTTTTCGTCAAATACTGCATATGTCCGATATACTTTGCCTTTGATACTGTTCATAGCCATCGTGGCGCAATCTTTCAGATAGCTGATGGCAGGGGCTCTCTCCGGTGAGATTCCGATTCCAAAGGATGGTTGTACACGGTAAGCGAACGGAAAGTCAGTTATCTTTTTTCTGATCTCCCGCACAATAATTTCCAGTTCCTCTACTTCCTCATAGCTTGTGCATAAGCAAAAGATATCTGCTCTGATATGGCAGGCATAGCTATCCGGCCTGTTATTCTCATACCAGTCAAAGCAAGACGCAATAAATCTTAGCAATCTGTCTCCTTCGTCTCTGCCGCAGAACTCATTCACAGCCTTAAACTGTACAATATCCATAATTATGACACCGTATTTTTTATCCGGCTGCTGCTTGATCATTTCACCGCACAGATAGAAAAAAGAATTGATATTATGCAGATTTGTCAGCCCTGTTCTGTTATTTTCTACATTTTCTTCCGCCATTTTTCTAAGAGAATACAGATATAATTCTTCTTTTCCGGCATCTGTTTTCTGCGGAGAAGATTCAATGATTTCCTCTTTTGCTTTCTGATACGTCATAGGCACCCTCCTCAAAACATAAATCAGTCCCGATGAATGCTTTTATTATACTTTATTTTGGTGATTTTTTCTACTATATGCCGATTTTTATTGTTTTTTTTAGGAAAAATGATATAATATGGGTGTCTGTAAAGTTATTTCAGAGAGGAGCGTACTTTATGTTTTTACTTTTAGCCGGCGGACTTTTGATCATCCTTTTGGCAGTAGTGATCGCCGTAGTATCCTCCGTGGTATCCGCAGTT
>ENA-OPFF01000517-OPFF01000517.1-human-gut-metagenome-genome-assembly--contig:-NODE-517-length-8349-cov-1.281288_pt1 | contig 8349 bp, 6 predicted proteins | sample MGYA00241713_ERZ501558 | MGnify/ENA primary metagenome ERZ501558 (study PRJEB25962, sample SAMEA2042429) | human gut metagenome | biome: human gut; feature: human-associated habitat; material: faeces...
CGTAGCCACATGATGGATATCCTTCAGATTATACCGGAAGTAATCCGATACCGCTTCGATCATCTGCTCTGTGGAAGGTGCTTCCTCCAGATATGCCATCTGTGCAATACTATTCAGTGTATTAAACATAAAGTGAGGGTTGATCCTCGCCTGAAGTGCCTTGATCTCGCTTTCCTGCAGCAACTTTTCCATTTTCACCTTCTCCAGCCTCTGCTGCTCCAGCTCCAGCTGAAGCTTCATATTCAGTTCCATCTGTCCCATCTGATCCTCAATACGGGAAAGCATCTCCTCAAACAGCTCTGTCAACTGCCCCACCTCATCCCTATTTTGCTTCTGATAACCTTCTCTTTCTGAGCGGTAGGTTGCCGCCTTATAAGACAGTGCCGATATGGGACTGATCACATCTCTGGAAAACCAGAGAACCATTCCGAGGATTCCAAGAGAAAATACAATAACTGCCAAAATGCAGATCCCCGAAATCACCTTCATTTCCCTGTTCAGCTCATTCTGGGCTTCATTGGAATACTGTTCCATAGCCGGATATACATAATCATAATATTTCTCAATCAGCTGCACCACAGTATAAGCTGCCTCATCATATGCCTGCAGCCTTTCCTCTCTTGTCCCGTGCACAGTGGCTGCAATCTCCGGTTCGATCTGTTCATACAGGCTGTCTGCCATATGGCAGAGATCATCTATTTCTCTGATATAGCTGTCTTCAAAAATAACATGCCTTAAAGAGGCACTGTCGGACCGTAGTCTCTCAAGTGCCTCTTTTGCTGCTTCTCTGTCATCCTCCTTCTGCGAAACAGAATAATATTTATATGCCGACAATACCTCACTGAACGTTGTTTTCAGTTCATAGACCCGGTTACTCTTATCAATCAGGTCACCCAGCCTGTCTTTGGTATAATACTGCATACCAAGCAATATCACCTCTGTTGCAAAAAAGATTGCCATAACTACAAACATACAGAATGAAAATTTTCCTTTAAGAGAAAGTTTTTTCATAATTCATCCTATACAACCATTCTGGTCGCAAGCTCCATTACCTTTTCCTGACTTGCATCTTCCTGCTGCAATTCTCCTGATACCTTGCCTCCCGAAAGAACAATGATCCTGTCTGACATTGAAATCAATTCCGGCAGCTCAGAAGATATCATGATAATTGCAATACCCTGTCTTGCCAGTTCCACCATGATCTTATAAATTTCATACTTAGTTCCCACATCGATTCCCCTGGTAGGTTCATCCATGATCAGGACTCTCGGTTTGGTCATAAGCCATTTGCTGAGAACTGCCTTCTGCTGATTTCCACCGGACAGTGTTTCCATATGGACTGTCATATCAGCTGCCTTGATCTTCAGTTCATCAAAATATTTTCTGGCAGACAGCTGCTCTTTTTTGTGATTAATGATACCATATCTGCAGATTGCTTTCAACGAAGCCAGTGTGATGTTCTCTTCTATGGACATTCCACCTACAAATCCGTCCAGCTTACGGTCTTCTGTTACAAGTGCAAGTCCTTCCCGGATCGCATCCTCCGGTTTTCTGATCTGTACCTCTCTGCCATCGATCATTACTGCTCCTGATTGTTTCCCGATAATACCAAAAACTGCATTCACCAGCTCACTTCTGCCGGCTCCTACCAGACCGCCGATTCCAAGAATTTCTCCCTTCCTGACAGTGAAACTGACGTCTTCCACAATTTTCTTTTTGGCATTCTGCGGATGTGGAACCGAGAAATCTCTGGCCTCCATGACAACTTCTCCCACAGGAACTTTGCATTTTGGATACAGATTGTCCATTTTTCTTCCCACCATTTCTGCAATGATCCTGCTCTGGTCAAATTCCTCTCTGTTATGATTGTTGATCACTTTTCCATCCCGCATGACAACGATCCTGTCTGAATAAGCGAATACCTCGTCCAGCTTATGGGAAATAAGCACACAGGTATATCCCTGCTTCTTTAAATTCAGCATGATCTGAAAAAGTGTTGCTGATTCTGTTTCCGTCAGGGATGCCGTCGGCTCGTCCAGGATCAGGATCCTTGGCTTATGGGAAAGTGCTCTTGCGATCGAAACAAGCTGCTGTTTGCTGGCATTCAGATTTCTTAAAATTTCTGTCGGCTCCACATCAAGCTGAAGCTGACCCAGATACTCTGTTGCCGCCTGATATAGCTTATTCCACTTGATCACGTTTCCAAACTGCTTCCAGCCTCCAAGGAAAATATTCTCCGCCACACTCAGGTCAAGATGCATATTCAGCTCTTGATAAATCATGGCAATCCCTGCTTCCTCAGACTGTCTGGTGTTGTGAAACTGCATCGTTTTTCCTTCTACCAGAATGTTACCTGCATAGCTGTCGCAGGAATAGGAACCACTTAGGATTTTCATCAGTGTGCTTTTCCCGGCACCGTTCTCTCCTACAATAGAAAGGATCTCCCCTTCATATGCCTGCAGAGAAACATCATCCAGCGCTTTCACACCCGGAAAGGTCTTGGTAATATGCTGCATTTCCAATACCATTTTAGCCATACCCTCACCCTCCTTCCGCTATTTCGATGCAATTTTCTTTAGCCGGAATGTATCTATGCCGACTGCTGCTACCATAATGATCCCAATGGTGATCTTCTGCCAGTATACAGAAACATGGAGCAGTACCATGGCATTTGAAATAGTTTCCATCAGTGCGCAGCCAAGAATCGTGCCAAGCACTGATCCATAACCACCATACATACTTGTTCCACCGATAATAACAGCGGCAACAGCTGTCATCGCCTGCATTAGGCTGTGCAGAGCTTAATCTTGCTGCCATGATGATCCCCACAAAGCCAGCCAGCAGGGAAACCAGTACATGTGCAGAAAAGAGAACTCTTTTTACATTAATACCGGATACCCTGGAAGCCTCTCTGTTTCCACCAACTGCCATGAGACTTCTTCCATATGATGTCTTTTTGATCACGAAATGAGCGATCAGTACAATAGCAACTGCAATAAAAACAGAATATGGGATTCCTGCCAGAGTTCCCTGTCCAAGTACCTTGAATTCATCCGGCAGCGGATAATACGGTTCTCCCTTCGTCAGTACATTCACGATTCCCCTTGCCACATACATGGTTCCCAAGGTGGCAATCAGTGCCGGGATCCTGCAATTGACGATCAATACCGCATTTACTATGCCAACCACAGCTGATGCCAGAAGTCCCATAAGAATGGAGAACCAGACAGGAAGGCTGTTTACGAGGCACAATCCGCAGATTGCGCCCCCAAGCCCCATAACAGAGCCAATCGACATATCCAGGCTGGCCCCCAGCAGTACATAAGTAACTCCAACACTGACGATCAGCAGAAAAGAAACGGATCTTGCCAGATCGATCAGATTGGATCCGGCAAAAAACACCGGGTTGATCATACCAGTTACGATACATAATATTGCCAGCGGAACGATCTTGATCAGACCGTTCATGCTTATCTTCTTTTTCATAAGCACACCACCTTATCTGATTACTGGGCATCTTTGTAAGTATCTACATTTTCAGCCGTCACAAAAGTAACACCGGAATCAATAACTGTCTCTGTCAGTTCTTCTCCATTGTTGATCCTGGTCAGGAGTTCTACTGCCTTTCTTCCCATAAAATCAGGCTTCTGCACAATGGTTCCCTTTACTACACCTGTACGGATAAAGTCAAGGCATTCATCTGTATCATCCCATCCAATCACGGTAATTGTTCCAGAAAGCCCCTGCTCCTCCAGTACCTTTCCTGCTGCCACTGCGGTTCCTTCACTGCCGAAGATTGCTGTCATCTCCGGATAAGCCTTCAACATATCCTGCGCCTTCTGGGTTCCTGTCAGCATATCAGAATTGCAGGCTTCTGTTGTCAGGATCTCCATATCCGGCTCATCCTTAATTGCATCCTCAAAGCCCTTGATTCGGTCGTTGTCTGTTTCCTGTCCAATGGTGCCTCTGATGATTCCAATCTTTGCCTTACCACCGGTTGCTTCGATCATTGCCTTACCAGCCTCATAGCCCGCATCATAGTTAGAGGTTCCAACATAAGCTGCCCGCTTGCTTTCCGGTGCATCAGTATCTACCAGTACAACGGGAATTCCCGCATCTACTGCACGGTCAATGGCCGGTCCGATCGCTGCCGGGGAAAGTGCCATTGTAATGATACCATCCACCTTGGATGCGATTGCTGTATCAATATATTTCACCATGGCATCCACATCAACCTTGGTATCTCCAAGCACTGCCACATCCACGCCCTGCTCCTTGGCACCTGCCTGAATTCCTTCCTCTACATCTATCCAATACTCATGACTGACAAGAGGTGAAACAAAGGTATACCGATAGGTATTTTCTCCATTTGCCGTTTCTTCTGCACCGGTATCTGCTTCTGCTGATCCCTCTGCAGCTGTTTGATCCTGTGTCTCTGCTGCCTCCTGTGTATTTGTGTTTGTATTTCCGCATCCCATCAGGGAGATTGCTGTTACAGCCGCCAAAATAAGTGCAATTTTCTTTTTCTTCATAGTCTTTTTCCTCTTTTCTATATTGTTGAAATATGAATATATCTGGGTTCCGGCTTCTCCGGTTCCTGATCCCCAAGATATACGCCCTGCTTCTTCAGCTGATCCTGCAGCTTTTTCACAGAAAGCTTTCTGAAAGGAACGTCCTCTTTGATGCTCAGTGCCGCCGCTGCTCCTGCAGCTTCCCCAGTTCCATAGCAGGTGGCCATAACAGCAATTCCATCATGGGCAATGCAGCGTCCCGCTGCAATAATATTTTCTACTTCCAGTGGAAGTAATGCCCTGTAAGGAATGCTGTAAGCGTGTCCGGGAATCAGCCAGTACAATTCACAGCCTCCTCCATTCGGATTATGGATATCCACACCATAGGCATTCATGGAAATCGCATCATCAAATATAGTATAATTCAGGATATCATCTCTGGTCACTTTATACTCTGCCACGATTCTTCTGGATACCATCATACCCATCATATTGGCAACCTTGGTCAGTCTTGCATGCTCTGTTCCTTTATAATTATGATGAAGCCAGTCAAGAACCTCCAGTATCTGCTTTCTGCATGCAATTTCACCCTTTGTGATATCCTCTGCAGAGCAGGGATTGATACCTGTCACTCTGGTCATTTCTGCCCGGAATTCATCTTCCTTCATCAGCGGGAACAGATTGACTGCTCCATAGGCAAGGGACTTATCTACCTTCCAGGTTACTGTATCCGGCGCAAGACCATCCATACAGAACATGGTAGATACCGGACTCTTTACTTCTTCTCCATCCTTTTCTCCTACGCCTGTTTCAAATGGCGCTCCTGTGTAGGCAATGACATCTCCATCTCCGGTACAGTCGATCACACGTTTTGCATATACTGCCTGTCTGCCGGATTTGTTTTCAATGATGACACCTCGGATCGTCTTTCCTTCCATGATAGCTGCCGTGATGTAGGTATGGAATAATACCTTTATGCCATATTTTTCTACCAGTCTGTCAGCTGCGATCTTATACATTTCCGGATCAAACGGGCAGATCGCCGTATCCGGCTCATGGCGGTTGACCGAAAAGTATGGTCTTTCTTCTGCCAGGTGTGGTGGCTTGATACAGCCTCCCATCTCCTCCAGAAGATTTGTAAATTCCTCAAACACTCCCTTGATCACCTGTCTGCCTCCGGTATAGGCTGACATGGACATAAAGGATGTGACAAGTCCTACGGTTCCCTGTCCGCCAAGGCAGTTAAACCTTTCGATCAACAGAACCTCTGCGCCATTTTTGGCAGCGCTGACTGCCGCTGCGATCCCTGAAGGTCCACCGCCACATACCAGCACATCCACATCATAGCTGACAGGCAGTTTTTTTTCAGGTTCCACATAAATTTTCTGACTCTGCATGAATAATCCTCCCTTATCGTTTTGAACTGTTTCTTTGTAAGATAATTGTAGGATTTTATCCGTTTCACAGATATAAGAGGATTTTTTGTTCCTTATAGTTTTTTTCTTTTTCGCATTATACTTTTTTGTGATTGTTATACTCTTTTGCCCTTATCCCTGGAAACAGTATCTGCTGTATCTTTATTTTGTGGTTGCATAATAAATGTATTTATGATACACTCACTTCATTCCCACCCGTTTCCGGGATTCCGGGAAGATCATGTTGATTCTTTTATTTTTATCTTTTGGCATTTCGCCGGATGTTTTCTAAACTGGTCTGCATGATGTAACTATTCACTTTTGTTTTTTGATGTTGTCCTGACATCCGGAAACTCACATCTTTATTCAAAGGAGGTCTATCTATGACCACAAATCTACTGAAGTCTTATTTTCCTATGATCCAAAGCCGGGAGGAAATCCTTGCCAGGATCTATTCTAACCCAAAGCTACAGCAGCTTTTTGAAAGCTGGACTGTCCTGCAGCAGAAAGAATTCCTCGATTTTTGCTCCGGTGCCGCAAGAGATGTAGAATCACTCAAAGGATCAACATCATGCTCTGCCCCCAGTGCAATTCCAAGATAGCGTTCGCCTTTTTCTATCAGCTGCGCACTTTGAAGACTATATGTTACTGCTACTTCATTGGAATCATTTTCGTCTTTAGAAATTTGTAGAACTTGTCTTGCCAGTTCACGAAGATTATCATATTCTGTTTCTGGTATCTCTTTATACTGAACACGTGGCACTTTGTTAATTGCCTCGTCTGTGATCATAATCTTATGGTCACGCTTTTTTGCCATTTCAAGATCATTTAAATTCTCACTCATATTTACTCACTTTCTCTATCACATATATTTTTTAACAACAATACATTGATCTAAATATTTATGAAGAAATGATATTTGCTGCAACATTTCCACTGCAGCAGCTTCATCAATGTCCCAACGTATTCTCAATTCATGTGCTGTGACATTGCGAACCATATGTATTATACCAAGTATCATCTCTTTAAGACCATTTTGTTGATTCTATTCTGATGATGTTCTTAGCGAATTAAAGGCAATATATGGATTTTTATTTGAAAACGCTGTCTGAATCAATTCATTTCCATCTTCAGGTAATCCTGTCATCTCACGTACTCTGTCACACAAACTCTTGGCAGCCTCTTGTACTGCATGAAAATAATCCTCTGCCAATAATTCCTCTTTACAACATTGAAGAACATATTGATGTGCTCCATATCCATATAACTTCTGCCTAAGTTCTCTTGTTCTTCTTGTAACTTCTGATACCCCTTGTGCTTTTTGTACAGTTCTAAAGTTTCCTCCATCATCAATTTCTATGCCTTTCAGCATCAGAATTTTATTTGTTTCCATTCTTCTTTTAGCATACTTTTCCTCATCTACAAGCCCCCTTGCTGGATCCATACACTTTTGAATAAACATATATATTGAGTTACATGACTTTTCTCTATTATATCTTTCCACAAAGGAATTATATAATCTCTTATATTTTGTCATAGTCGGATTTTCATCAGCAAAATCATATTGTTTGAGCAATACCTCTAATTCTGAACCAGTAAAACCATACTCTGTATCTGCTAACGCTTTACTTATTGCTAAAATCTCTGCTTGCGATAAATCTGGAAACTTCAATACTATTCCTCCCCTTGTGTTCACAATATTTCTTCAAACTATACTTCAAAATCAAATATATCGTTTTCACATATGTAATACCTTTTTGTGGTCCTATCACCTCAACGGACACTCTGACATAGTTATCCTATCTGCTAAATCATATAATCCATTTGAATATATATATTGTCGTAAAATATTTATATTCTGCTGTGACCTCGGTCCAACTATTACTTCATCTATTATTTTTTCTAAACTGGTTCCCTTTGAATTTCCCATAATATCTGGTTTAAGTATATATACTTTCTTTACAACATTACCAATTTCTTTTAGTGCGTATTCTGTACCATACGGAGATTTATTATCCATTGTTGTAATTCTTATTTCATGCTCATTTTTAAATGATTTGTGTTTATGTAAATTACCTGCATAAATCAACTGCCTTATCAATTCTTCTTCAGACGAATATATATCTATATTGCCTTTATCAAAATATTTTTTGACTATTTCAAAGTAAGCGTCATTTGTTATTGAATCATTATAAAAAACTTCATTGAACATTATATCATTATATCCATATAGGCATTTATATAATTCTCCAACATTAAAAGACAAACAAACACCCATAGCGGAATCCCCATATCTTTCCCATTGAGCCGCATCGTCTTTTTCCGTTGATAAACAAAATGCATATTTATAGCTAAACGGAATTTGATTATATACCTTTTCAAAAAAATCCTGTCTGCAATACGATTTTAATTCCTTTTCCAAT